>Ga0265298_10003371_pt1 | contig 21179 bp, 22 predicted proteins | sample AusTroGonzalo_MG_3_FD_193486 | JGI IMG/M metagenome (GOLD analysis project Ga0265298, IMG submission 193486) | Bovine rumen microbial communities from tropical cattle in Woodstock, Queensland, Australia - Gonzalo_01 | ecosystem: Host-associated > Mammals > Digestive system > Stomach > Rumen ...
TAACTTCTAAGCGCATAGTTCACTGCCGTACTGACTATTCCGGTAAAACTCAAAGCCAGCCCCATCTTCATCATCACTTTCCCGTTAGTCCATACTTCTTTTGTTGTCATGACGGGACGTGGCAACGATATCTTGTGAGCAAAGAAGGCGTTGATACAAAAGCCCGCCAGCGAAGCGAGAATCAAAGTCGGGACAATGCCTTTTACGCCCCAGACATAATAGATGGGAACGGAAATTAAAAGGCCCAATGTCGCTCCAATTGCCGATGCTTTCGCCAAATCCTTCAAACGCCGCATCCCCTGAAGGATGACTGCATTGCCGCCTCCTAACTGGTCAATTAACGGAATACAAGACAACAAGATAAGCGGAAGAATGTACTCAGAATTCCCGAAAGATGTTTTACTCAATAAAGGAGAAAAAAGGATAACGGCGACCATCCCCAGCAAGCCCGTCAGCCAAGTCAGGCGCCTGACAGTATGGACTGCCCGCCCAATTCGTTCCATGTCACCACTGCCATTCGCCTCCGACACATCCCGAATTGCACTGGAACACAGTCCCAAAGAAGTGAAACTTTGAACCAGAGACAAACTTGACTGAAGCATTCCCTGAATACCCATACCGGCAGTCCCCAGCAAAACCGCGACAAATTTGCTCCGGATGACATTGATGAGAATCTGATACACTTGAACACCCCCAAATAGCGTGGTTGCCTTGAAGATATTCCGGTAAGAGCGAGTTTCCTCAGATTGAGGATTATTCATAGTTTATGCCGATTAAAGAAAACGCAAGTACCGCCGGACACAACAATTCCGGTCTGAAGAAAGATATATGAAACCGCTCTTCCACAGTTATTTATAGGTCAGTTTATGAATAGGTATACTCTTTAGGATTTCCTTTTGCTCCATCAACTTAAATGCGGGATCGTTTTGGGATTGCTGTAGGTAGTGAGGAAGCGTGTCGCTTATCAGCGGAAAAGGCTCGCGGCAGTTATAAACATCGTATAGTATCTGAAAAAAGAAATAATCCGGTACATTGTCGTAATGATACCACCACAGCAACATCAAATCACAGAGATCCGAAACGGTCTTATTCCCTTTCTTTGCAATGATGAAACTATTCAACATGTTAACTTTAAATCCCTTAGCCCAACCAAAGTAATAGGCGTATGTATTACTCCAATAGCGTTTGTCCGGTTCATTGGGATCCCGGCGATAAACGAAAAAGTCCAAATCCCGCAGTTCCCCAGGTATAGGACCCGTCATCAGAATGGTGGCATCCACCCACACCCCGCCATATGTTTTAAGAAGCATTAATCGCAGCAAATCCGTAAAATGCGCCCGTGAAAAACAGGAGCGCTTCTGCTGCACGAACTCCGGCAAATCCAGATAGTCAGACAGATTGTCATCCGTAAGACGGACAATTGTATATCCATCGGAGAATTGCTCAACAGATTTCAGGCATTCCTCCACGATGGCGGGCACATTCTCATAACCCTGCCCCCAATACTGCCAGATTACGGGATGTTGAGACAAATCTGTCTTGGGCGACTGACAGAAATGCATAGGCACTGACTCAAACTCTTTGATCAGCGATTCACACTCTGATGCTATCCTACGATGGGTTCCGACAATCTTGTACTCACGGAGTTTTCTCCAAAGAAGTGAATGCTTGATTGTATTGAAGATGTTCCGACAGGAACGGGGTTCTGCAGAAGAGGACATTTATCGAAAACTGTTAATCAAAGAGACTACTTCTATAGCCTCCGGGTCAGTAATACACGGGCCGATAGGGATGCTAAGTTCCTCCACGGCAATCTTTTCTGTGATCGGCAGGCTCAAATGAGAAAACTCTTTATAACATTCCTGCCTGTGCGGCGGAATGGGATAGTGAATAAGCGTGCCGATTCCATTTTCTTTCAGATACGCCTGCAGTTCGTCGCGCCGGGGGCACAGAATCGGGAACAAGTGATACACATTCTGTTCATCCGGAAGCCTCACAGGAAGCTTCACCAAAGGATTGGAGATATGCTCATAATAATACTTGGCAATAGCATGCCGATGGGCATTATCCTCATCCAGATACTTAAGTTTCACGTCAAGGACCGCCGCTTGAATCTCATCCAACCGACTGTTTCGGCCGGTGTATTTGAACACGTATTTCTTCTGGCTGCCATAATTGGCAAGGGCGCGGACAGCCTCGGCCAGATCGGGGTCGTTGGTGGATACCGCTCCCCCGTCACCCAGGGCGCCGAGGTTCTTGCCCGGGTAGAAACTGTGCCCTGCCGCATCGCCGATTGAGCCGGTCCTGCGACCATCTGGGACACGGCATCCGTGAGCCTGGGCATTGTCTTCAACCAGTTTCAGCCCATACTTTTTGCAGAGCGCGCCTATTTTCTCCGTATAAGCATTCCGGCCATATAAATGAACGATGGTAATGGCTTTGGTCTTTTCCGTAATAAACTCCTCAATGCGCTCGTCATCAATCTCCAAAGTATCGGCCCGAGGTTCTACCAAAATGGGCTTCAGCCCATTCTCCGTAATGGCCAGAATCGTTGCGATGTAAGTATTAGCCGGTACTATCACCTCATCCCCCGGCGCCATTACGCCCAATTCTATATAGGCCCGGAATATCCAGATAAGTGCATCAAGACCGTTGGCGCATCCAACGCAATACTTCGAGCCGATATAATCGGCATAATGCTTTTCAAAAAAGGCATTCTGCTCTCCTTGCAGATACCAGCCGCTTTCTACTACTTTGGCAACTGCTTCCTGGATTTCTGCTCCGTGAAGGGCCGTGACATCTTTTAATGAAAGGAAAGGAATCATTAATTGATTTTGTTACTTTTGTGCAATAACATAGATTTCACCTGCGATTTCCGGATATTTCTCACCAAGTTTTAGGAAAGCATCTACCATGCTTTCACTCCAATTGGCATTGATAAACGCATTATGCTCCGGCTTAAGCCAATACCCCCCCCGTTCTATGATTCTCAAGCCTGCATCAACAAAATCTTTCTCCAAAGTTTCAATATCATATACCCGGCGATGTCCGTTCTTCTTATCAGTTTCATTCAACTGCTTCTCCGTTTCCAAAAGACCCATGAGAACAGCCGCCTGCCGATGGATACTGTGGGAATTTGGCACTGCAGCCAAAATCAATCCATCCCCGGAAAGCCAGGAGGAAGAAAGCTTTAGAATCTCCACCGGGTCCTGAACATGTTCGAGCACATGACCCAAAACTATGTTATCATATTGTCTGGCAGGTTTAAAATCTTCAAATAAAGAAGTGTAACCTATTATATGGGGATGTCTTTCCCTTATTGCCTCTATCCAAAAATCCGCACCATCAACAACAGTATAGTCATCAAAAGAAGGAGCTAATAAATCAGTCATAACACCTTCCGCCGGTCCCAATTCCAATAAGCTGCCTGGTCGTAAGAACCTTTTGAATACCGAACAACAATAAGCTGTAGCATTCCGCATTACACCTTCGCCATAACGAGCAGTTCGGGAATGCTCCGTTACGCGATTTTTTTCAGCTATACTCATAACTTCGTCTTTAAGAGCGACAAAATTTCATCAAATGACTTCAATCCGGCGATCTCTTCAGGATAAAGCAGGATGTCAAACTTTTCTTCCAATGCAAATGCGATGTTAAGTTGACGCAATGAATCCCACTGTTCGCAAGTTTCCTGTGAACAATTCACATCAATCGAGTCCTGCTCCAAAACAGATTGCAAAATCTGCAGAAGCTCTTTTTCTAAGTCCATGATACTTTATAATAATTTGGTATTCTGTTTTCTAAACTATCTAAATCCATATAATAGTGCTTACTGCCATCATCAGATACCGCTACCTGCCTGGCCCCCAACACATCATAGAAACAAGCAACTTGAATATTTTTCTTAGTCGGCAGATAATCAGCCTCTATTGAGTGGAAGCCTTCACTCCTCAGCTTTTCAGTCACTGCCAAGATGAAAGCCTGCTCAATTCCTCTTCCGAGTATACGGCAACTTAAAAGATATGTGTCTACAAGATTTGACTTTATTATTATACACCCCGTAATTCCCATTTCTCCTAAACGATCCGTTACGGACAATAGAAAGATCCGTGCTCCCTCATCTTGCATCTGTTGCAAATCCTGTTCCGAATACCGATGAGTAGTAAGATTAAACTGATTGGTTTTTTGCGTCATCTGGGCCGCACGGACACAAGATGACGGTGTCATTTCACAAATCTGGAGCTGTATATCCAACCATTTTAAATAGTCCTCGAAAGTACTGAAACTTGCAATGGCTTCTTCCCGTTGACGATTTGCAAGATACTGTTCTGTTTTTTGTGAATCTTCCACCGAGAGGGAATAAACGGAAAAAAACTGACCCACCAAAGAATCATAAAAATCGATTAACCCAAATGGTTGTTCCGGGAAATCGGGCACGGCTACTTCTGGGAGCAGACCTTTTACCAACTCTCGTTCAGAGGGGTTATCGTCCACAAAAACCATGCTGTCTAACCCTATATTCAGTTCCTCAGCCAAAGAGCGAATATTACTCGCTTTATCCAACCAGTTAACACGAACAGCAGCAAAATCATCTAATCTCAGCGGCATATCCGGATGAGTTTCCCAAACTTCATTAATGTCTGACAGGTTGTTTTTTGAGCATACCGTTAAAATGACTCCTTTTTGCCGCAAATCTTTCAATCCCTGTTGCCAAAGGAAAAAAGCATTCCCCGGATACTCACCTCCCACTTTTATGCCTGACGTTCCGTCTTCACCGACAATCCCTCCCCAAATCGTATTATCAAGGTCCAGAATCAAACACTTCTTTCTGAGCAAAGCAATTTCCCGACGTTTCTGCTCCATCCAGAGTTTAAAACCGGAACGACACCGCGGATTATATGGCAATTGAGCCGTGAAATAATACCGGGCATTAAACAACTCTTCAAAAGAATAGCGGGAATGAAACTCAGCAATCTCTAAGACTTTAATGTTATGGTTTTTTTCTGAAAGATGGTGTATTACTTGGTTAAAACCACCCACAGCTTGACGCAAACGATTATCTCCACTTACAGTTGATACATGTTGGCAGATATCTAACGAGCAAATAATAAAAAGTTTGTTCTTATCTATTTTGCCGGCAACCATCTCCACCATTCTACTGTATGTATCCACCGTCTTGACCAATACGTCATCCCTAAATTCTATTGGTAGCTGGTAGAACCATAGATACTCATCGGCTATCGGGATATCGGATATATCGCCATAACCCGAAAAGACACAATCAGGATTGAACAAGTATTCAACCGCATGGTTGCGAAAAATGTAAGTCATTGCCGTTGCAATAATTCAATAAGTCCAACCTGGGGATGCATCATATAACATATGAGTCGGTTATCCAAAGCTATTGCCGGCACAGGATTAAACAACAGCAGATATTTCTGCTTTCGAAGTTCTGCAATAGAATCCTGAATATCCTGGACCTCATAACAAATGTGATAAGGCGTTACACCATTTTTAAGAAAATTGTTCAGCGTTGAGCCACCATTATCAAATTGTTCTACCAGTTCTATTGTCGGGAAACCCTCTCTCCTTAAAAAGGCAATTTTACATTTTTGATAAGGGTCATCAACAATAGAAGAGAGGCTCCACCCGGCATCCACATAGTGAGCAGCTGTTTGGGTGATCTTAAAAACTGCATAACCAATATGGTGAAATGACAGCGAAGGTATCATGGCATCTTAACGATTTTATCTATAAAACGCTGTTTATTTTTCTCAAAATCTTCACGATACAAAACGCCAGTAAGATACACCCCTTTTTCCTCTATTCTGTTACCAGTAAACTTCATCCCTAATTGCCGTGAGAAAGAGAGTACTCCACTATTTCTCTCATTGGTCCCATCTACTTCCTGCTCTTCCTGCTTACCTAATGTTTCGAAAGCGATTTCTCTACCAATAATGGCCCCTGCTATCGGTACCCAAAACGGCACTCCGCGAAGAAAAACCCAACTGCCAAATGAAAAAGAAGTCTGATTGATGTTATATATTCTGTCTACCCCAACAGGTTCATCGGCAAAATAGAAGATAAAATAGTAGTCTTCGCCATTTGCTTCTCGTTTTTTATATTGTCGAATCCATCGTATCTGGTCCATTATATCAGCCGATGTATCATGGATATAACGGGACAGGACAGGATCGGTTCGAAGGCGAACGATAAAACCCGCATCCTCCTCTTGCACCAATCTACAACGAAGGCCATACTTATTAATCTCGAAATCGGGCGGTAACTTGATGGTTCCCATGTTTTTAATTTGAGTGATGAAAACTCCAGTTTGACGAAAGACTATACGGGAATAAAGAACATTACCGTTTCAAAAAAGGATTCTGTGTAATGCCTGACATATATCTTGTAATCCTTTCTTATAGACAGTATCTGTCGAGGAATGACAACCATGTCACAGGGGCGGTGATAGACCGAAATGGCCAAGCGGGGATGATACTTCAGAATTGTCTGTCTGGCTCCCTCGATGGCATTGGATTCACTTCCCTCAATATCCATTTTAATAAACGTGACTTCGCCGTCAACTATATCATCTATCCGCCTTGCTTCAACGATGGTATCTCCCTCCTCACTCACTCTGGAACTGTCTCCACCGTTGGAATCGAAACGCAGCGTCTCCGCCTTATCCCAGGCACCATAGGAGCAATAGGTGATGTTCTCATAAGCTTCAAGTGCCTTCTTAACCACTTTCATCTGCACCTCATTAGGCTCAAACGCCCATATCCGGGAATACTCAGGGCACCTTTTTATAAACTGGAGACTGGTCTCACCATCAAAACAACCGATGTCGGCAAATGATTCCCCTTTCGGCTTAAGATTAAGAAAAGGTTCGAAATACTGCTCTACAGGATAGGGGCGGAATATAAGCATATTCTCGACATCATGGTATCTTCTAAAACGGATGATCCTGCCCATGACGTCCTTGGATTCTTCATCGGCCAGATTGTCCATCACAGAATCGAATTCCCCGGAATGGCCGTCATAAAACTCAATGAATCCTTTCCAATTCGGGGCATCCAATTCCATCCAGTTAAAGAAAAACATGTAAGTAAATATGTCCACCCATGCAAGGTTTCGTTGAATCAACTTATTAACCGCTGTCACAGGATACCACCAATCTGCCACAAACACAAGGGCATCGGAAGGAACGCTGTCCAAAGAATGTAAAACCTCCTTCCCCATGAGCTGGTTGCTGGAAACATTGTCGTCTATATAGGCTTCAATGTTCACACCGGCTTTCCGGCAACGCCGGTTCACTTCATAGAACGTCTGAGGACGAATACCATAGATGTATTTCGGGCGTTTTGAATCCGGAGAAAAGAACTCCTTTATCAATGCTTCCTTTTGTTTCTGAATCATCATGATTATCTGATATTAATAACACGAGAGAGCGAATGAATCAAATCATATCCGTCCCAGACCAGCGTGAAATCCATTGACTTGCCAAGAGGGACAAAACGGTCTATTCCTTGAGGGCGCTCCTCGTTCACAAACTCAACAATCTGCTCTTTGGAAAGACCAAAATAAGTAACCGTCTGGCTTTTAAGCGTCGCTATGGGAAGGATATCCTTCAAAGAGTCTGCATCATACTCATAGAAGAAGCCGCTGTTGAAACGGTAATCCATCAGTGCCGATGTTAAACAATCCACTTGGATGCGCGTTAACCAAGGCTGCTCAACCGTTACCTTACCCAGTTTAAGATTGGCTGCAGCTTTATACAAGGCATTAATCTTTCCTATAGTCTGCACGGGAGCAATGTTGTAATGCTCCTTGGTATAGGCCGATACCTTCTTCCAGAACAACGCTTTGGCCTCGGCTTTCTTTTCTCCCATCCAAATGATAATACGCGGTGCCGTGCAGGCATTCTGATCGGAGAAATACGTATCGTTATAGAAGTCCTGTACCACCTTATCCTGATTGTCTGCAGCAAGGAAAGCATCTGCATCAAGCACCGAGAAGGAATAACGGTCGGCAAAATTAATCTCGTTGGCACGGGGCTGAAGGGGAGACTGACGGATTTCGGCAATAGTAGCATCCCCCCCCCAGACCACACGGCTCTGGCACATACCGGAGAACAGGTCGGTAATCTCCCTGATGGGCGGGTACTTCACAAAGCAGATGTAAGGAGCCAACTCCTTATGAGAGGTTTCCAGTAACTCCCGTACGCAGTCACTGATAAGCTGCACCTGCGGGAAATCCCTGGCGGGCAAACGGACGATATTGGCATTACCGGCCAGCAGACCGGCGGCAAAACTGAATGCGCAATTAACCGGCACGTTGCTCGGGGTGCTATGAAACACGATTCCACGGCCCAATCGGCAATCCAAATCCTGATACTTTGCCTTTTCGGCCATCAGAGCTGCCCTGCGGCACCAAAAGCCGAAGGTCATTACATCGCTAAACGCCCTGCCCCGCTGCATAAGCAATCTGGACAAGTCGTTAAAGAAAGAGACGACCGGTTCGGCAAACGGAGGTAAGGCAGAAACGGATGGCATCTGCTCAACGGTCCTGTCATCACCAATCACATACTCCAGTCCGGACAATTTGCCGAATTTCGCAGCATAAGTATCCGAACAACCCCGGATTTCCGCATTCTTGATACGGCCTTTGATGTGGAAATACTTGCCTTTACGCCCGCAGGGGCAATCGTCTTCTCCCAGGATTACGCCCTCATCTTCTGTAAGCAGGATATGCCCCGGATAACTCTTGGGCAGCACGGAAACCACCTCAATGATACCACTTTCACCTTGCCTGGCTACCGATAAATCCTTGGGATTGCGAATGATGATATCAGAGAAATTTGATGCATGCAGGTGTCCGCATTCACACTCGACATAGATGGTTCCCGTCTGCTCCACCATTCCATAATAGTCATGGACATTCTTTACGGAAATGCCACAGACTTCGTTCAGACACTGTTTGAACTGCTCCGTGGAGACAGACTCCGCCACCAGTTTTTTCCAGCCGCCGCCATGAATGAGAACGCCTTTGGAGAGGTCGGGCCGATAATCGCTTTCCAACAACTTCTTATAAAAGTGTTGCCAGATCGTGAAGGTGAATCCAAAGAGGAAGATGGTCTCGCCCTTATGTTCCTCCAAGAAAGCTTTTAATCCCTCCACATCCAGATTCATGTCCTCATCCAGCGCATAAATCCGCTTGCTTCCAAACATGGAGAACCCAAGGATACCGGCGCCGCGGGCCGAGAACATAGTGCGGTCCTTCACAACAGAAGGCGAGTCGATGATAATCATCGGGACACGCTTGTTACCCAGCAACGAGGCAACAATCTTGGCAAGAGTTTTAGTCTGATTGGCAGATGTTTCGCGGTCCAGATAAATCCTGGAAACCTTCTGGCCGGTGGTACCGGAAGAAGTCATCGTCTTTACTATTTCTTCTTCCTGAACACTCCTCAGCGTCAAATCTTTAAACAGACTTACCGGCAGGTAAGGCAGGTCCTCGTAGTGTTCGATATTATCAATATCTACCCCCGTCGCATCCAGCATACGCCGATATGCTTCACAGTGGGCATAATGATGGCGGGTCAAGGCCAGAAGCCTCGCGTCAAGGACACGATGCTTTTCCGCCTTACCCAGTGAATAGGGCTCTATTTCAAACAAATCTTCGTACTCCATCAAATCAACTGCTGCAATTCCGCGTATTCGGTTTTTCCAGATGGTGTCCGGGGTATCGATTCAATCTGGCGAACTTCGAAAGCCTTGGCATTTAAACCGGTCTTCCGGGTAAGGAATGCGACTATATCGTTCTCCCGCCCGACAGACGTGACAAAAACAGTAATCCTGTCATCCACCCCGACACAGGCACATTCAGGCACCTGCGTCTTCACAATCTGTTCAACCGCATCCAGATTACAACGGTTGCCCCATATTTTTACAAAACGCTTTAGCCGTCCTGTGATATAATAGAAGCCATCACTGTCCCTCCGGGCCAAATCGCCGGTATGGAGTACTCCTTTGTTCTCGTCCCCTTTGGCCAGATCGGCCCGGCATTCGGCATAGCCCAAAGAGACATTGGGACCAGAATAAACCAGTTCCCCATCCACATCCGGCACATCTATCGGTTTACCATCCGCATCCATCAAAGAAAACTTGCCGCCCGGAATAGCAATACCTATACTGGCATATTTCTCAGAGGCATTTTCTATCGGCAAATAACTCATACGGGCAGTCGCTTCCGTCTGGCCGTACATCACAAAGAATCGCTTCCCCGTCTTTTGAGCCAATTCGATATACTCTTTGGCAAGGTCTTTATTGAGCTTCCCTCCCGCCTGCGTCATGGTCTTCAAACAAGGCAGTTCCATCCTAAAGAAACGCAGCATCTTCAGCATTTCGTATGTATAAGGGACTCCGGCAATGGAAGTGGCCCGTTGCTCCTTCATGAAAGTCCAAAAACCACGTTGTGCTATCGTTCCATCCGTAAGCAGTATAGTGGCGCCTTTAATCAAGTGACTATTGATAACAGACAGCCCATAACTATAGTACAAAGGCAGCGTGGTAACCGGACGCTCATTCTCGTCAATTCCCAAATACTCGGCAATGGCTTCTGCATTGGAAAGAACATTCTGGGCCGATAATCGAACAAGTTTAGGTGAACCCGTACTACCGGAAGTCGTTAGGCACAAGGCCAGATCGGGAAGGATTTCAGGTTTCTTTAAAGGCGTTTCATACGACATCTTCTGCAAGGAAAAATCGGCATAGTCGTAGATAGTCTCGCCGCCGATTCCGCTTGCCGTATCCGAAGATGTCCATACATATTCCGGCTGGTAGATGGCCACAAGATTTTGAATCATGGAAACATCTTTGCTGCCATCCAACAACACTACCGGGATATGATGCTCCATACAAGCAACATATCCCACCAAGGCCCCCAAACGGTTTTCACAAAGGCAAAACAATAAATCCTTTTGGGAAAGCAATCCGGCTATTTTCCCGGCAACGGAAGAGAGTTCCGCGTATGTCAGGCTCTCCCCGTGGTCGCTTATGACAGCAGTATTCTCCTTAAAAAGATTAAGATTGAACACTTTATGCTTTACAAGTCATCAATCCACCATCAATCCTGATGGTCTGGCCCGTGATATAGGACGATTCCTTCTGCGAAAGGAAATAGCAAAGTTCCGCAATCTCGGCGGGTTGTCCTATCCGTTTCAGCGCAGTTCTGGCAACCATATCCTGTTTTACAGATTCGTCCATGGCATCAAGCATTTTTGTCTCCGTAATCCCAGGGGCAATAGCATTAACCCGAACACCACTTGAGCCTAATTCAAGCGCCATCTTTTTTGTGGCGCAGATAAGAGCCGCCTTACTTGCCGAGTACTCCATCTGGGCAGGATCCCCATCGAGTCCGGCAACAGAAGCAATATTAATCACACTCCCCCTTTTCTGTCTAACCATCACCCGTGAGAGCAACTGAGTCATCTGGATAGGTGCAAAAAAGTTCACCTCAAAGACTTTCCGAATATCTTCCAGTTTAGTCATCTGGAATAATCGATTCTCCCCTACTATTCCAGCCGCATTCACCAGAATATCTATCGGCAATTTATCCTGAAGGATGATTTTGACACCCGCTTTGATGGATTCTGGGGCAGACAACTCCATCTGGACAACTTTAATCCAGACAGGAAAATCCCGCTGCAAATGCTCTAAATGGGAAAGGAAAGCCTCGTCCTGACGATGCACGACCGCCCACACATTGATTCCGCAGGAGGCGAATTTGTCCAAAATGGCCAGTCCGATTCCGCTTCTGGCCCCTGTAATGACGGCGTTACCCGACAACGATGTCATATTTCTTCAAGAGCTCTTTGCCTTTCTCATAAGAAGAGAAATCTATGATATCGTCCATTTCCATCATAATGTCAAAGGCATCTTCCAAATTGGCAATTAACCCCATGTGACCAACCGAGTCCCATAATTCCGTTCCCTGGTATTGGAGTCCGGCCAATTGGGCTTCTTCCAGATTAAACGTGGTACAAAAAGCCTGATTGTACTTTTCTAAATTCGTCATAGTAATCCATAGTTTTTGTCTGTTATATCCTAGACTGGAATGCCATTTGCCGGAAGTCCCAAAAACCGCTTTAAGCGAGAATTCTTACGGGATTCCGGGGTGGTCAGGAACAGATAATCCAATTCTGTTTCCCCATACTCAATTGCCCGAAACACATCGCGATGGAGACGTACAATGTTTTCATTCTCTTTTCTAACATCGATAAACTCTATCAACAACCCCAAATTGTCATAGGCTATTTCCATCACAATGACAGCCGCCGTCAAGCACAAGCCGTTGGGCATTCCTTTCTTACAAATCCAACTTCCGCTGGTGAAGCTTAAATGCGTCCAGTCTATATTGTATAATCTATGCAGACCGAAAGGCTGCCCGTCCTTAAAATAAACAAAATAATATTCTTTTCCTTCCGCTTCCCGTTTTTTATACTCTTCTATCCACCTGCGCTGCTTCTCCACATCCCCATCGGCCAAATGAAGATATTGTGCCAAATCCTGACTGGAGCGGAGTTCGGTAACAAACGGAGCATCACTTTCACAAACCAGCCTGATCTGGATTCCATACCGGTCCAACTCAAAATCTGGAGACAGCCTATTCATTGCATCGCTGCTTTAATGTCACTAACGATTTGCGGGACAGTAAGGCGGCATTGTTCCAGCAGGAACGGATAACTGCCTGCATGGAGGAAAGTGTCCCGGATGCCCAGCATCAATTGAGCGGGTTTATTCTTCTTAAGGGCAAAATACTCTGCAACGGCACCTCCAAGGCCTCCTACAATGGTTGCTTCCTCCAATGTAACAACCAGTTTCTTATCCAATTGTGCATCAAGGACATCGGTATCTATCGGCTTGATAGTATGCATATCTGCTACCGTTGCCTCTATGCCCTCATCCCTGGAGAGAATCTCTGCCACCTGCAAAGCGCTGGAGACCATGGTACCCGCAGCAACTATTGCTATGTCATCCCCTTCCCGTAAAGTAATAGCTTTCCCTATCTTAAAATCGATATCACCTTTATGTACCATCGGGAAACCAGGTACACCTGTCAATCTCAAATAGGCAGGTTTTCCATAATCGCACAACGCCTCAACAGCCTTTACAATTTCCACCCCGTCTGCCGGATTCACGATTGTCATCCCGGGAATAGCCCGCATCACGGATACGTCCTCAATTCCATAGTGAGAATTTCCCTGCTGAGCGAGCCCGATTCCACTCCCGATTCCAACAGTGGTAATATCCAGTTGCATATACCCCATGTCCATCCTGACCTGCTCACAGGCGCGCATCGTAATGAAAGGGGCAAACGAACTGGCAAAGACATGGAATCCGTCCTTAGCAAGCCCTGCAGCAATTCCCAGCATATTCTGTTCGGCAATCCCTACATTTACAAAGCGCTCCGGAAAAACTTCCTTAAAGCGGAATAGTCCGGAAGACTGGGCAAGATCGGCCGTCAACACATAAAAATCATCCCTCTCGGAAGCACATTCCAGCACAGCCTGACCATAAGTGGCCCTGGGACCAATACGAGACCAAATCCTGGCTTTCGGAAGCGTTATTTCAATCATTTCGAACCCTCCAATTCCGCCACGGCCGCATCATAACGCTCTTTTGTAAGGCGGTTATGATGCCACTCATTATTATTCTCCATAAAACTGACCCCCTTCCCTTTGATAGTATTACCTATTATAGCTCTGGGACAGCCAGTTATAGGAGAAGAATGAAAGGCTTTATATACTTGTGCTATATCATTACCATCTATCTCCAATACCTGAAAATGAAGGGATTTGAGCATACATGCATAATAATCCGACACGTCCAGCACATCCACACTAGCGCCATCACTCTGCAAATGGTTGTTATCGAGGAACAAAGTGAAGTTGTCCAGGCCAAAACTGGCAGCCGACATACAAGCTTCCCAGACGGAACCTTCATTAAACTCCCCATTTCCGCAGATAACATAAGTCTGACGGGTTGAGCCTGTCTTTTTTGCAGCCAACGCAAGTCCCGCAGCAATAGAAATGCCCTGCCCTAAACTCCCGGAAGAAACCTCAATCCCATACTCCGCTTTCATCACAGGATGAATCATAAAATCGGAGCCGTCTTTCATGAAAGTCTTCAACAAGAGTTCTTTATCAACGATTCCGAACTCGGCAAGGGTTGCATAAAGGCCTAACACCCCATGTCCCTTACTAAGGATGAACTTATCTTCCTTCTCCATCACATCTCCATAGAGAACCGTCAACGCTTCTATATGCGACAACCCTCCTCCCAAATGGGTTGTCATTCCGCACTCATAGGCGAGCTGTAAAGAAAACAAACGGATACGCCTTGCGTGTTCCTCCAATACGGCAAGTCTTTCTCTTTCTGTCACCGGAAACTATACTCCCTTAAAACTCAAAAAATCCCCGTAATCCCGGATATAGTCATCGGCATCATACAACTCCGAGGCAAGGACCATGCAAACGGCCCCAGATGAGAAATCATCCAGGTCTCGCCAGATACCCGGGACAACCAGCAGGCCCTGATAAGAACGGTTCAGGAAGAAGGAACGCTTCTGGGTGCCATCGTCCAGTGTTACCCGGAATGAACCGCTGGCGGCAATGATAAGTTGATAGAGCTTCTTGTGGGCGTGTGCCCCCCGGGTAGCGCCACCGGGAACGTCGTAAAGCCAGTAAACCCGCTTGATATCGAATGGAATATGCCGATTCTCCTCGATAAAAGACAGATTTCCCCGCTCGTCCGGAACTACGGGAAGGTCAATTAGTTTACAATCGGAAAGTCCCATCACTTATATCCTCTCTATCCTGCAGCTATGCATCTTGGTTTCCCGGTCGTAGCTGATGCCCACCAGCAGAAGGTTATCGGCATACTGGGCCACCTTGGCCGGATACTCCTTGCGGCGGATCTGGTCCAGGGCGGTTTCGGCGCTTTGATGATATTTCAATTCTACAACGATGGCCGGGGTGTCCACGTTTTTGCGGGGAATCATCACCAGGTCGGCAAAGCCTTTCCCGGTAGCCAGTTCGCGGTGAATGATATAGTTATTCCGGGCATAATAGTAGGCCAGGCTCAAGACGCAGGCAAGAGAGTTCTCGTTGTTGTAGCTTAGGATGCTGGTATTGTCGTCGTGGGCGGCTTCCACGCCCCGGGCCACAGCTTCTTCGTCACCGGAGAGCGTCGCCTTCAGCAATTGGCGGGATTTTTCTATCGCCTCGGTAACATACTGCCATTTCGTGTCCTTCACGGCGAGAATCATTTCCTCGGCGACTTCCTTGTTCGGGATATAACACTCTTCCGATTCAAGGTCGAAGGAAAGGTAGCCCAGATGAATCAGTACTGTCAGCACATCATCCCGGTTGTTGACAACCGAAAGATCATTCTGGAATCCGGAGGGATTGACATTGCAACGCCCGCCCGCCAGCATGTCGATGATGTCGTCCTTCAGCCCCTCGAAATTCATCCGGATGAAAGGCACAACCGTCTCATAAGCGCCGGTCCTGCTCCAATAGCCGATACAACGCCTGCGCCGAAGCGCCTGCATCACGGAATTGGGGTTAAACATGGAAAGTTCGTCCCCAATATGATATCCGTCATACCATTTTTCCAACTCGTCAAAGTCCGCCTGGTATTTTTGGGCAAGCACTCTCACTTCATCCTTTGTGAATCCGAAGAAAGGAGCCATATCACCGGGATCCACCATGGAGTATTCCTGGAAATTGTTCAAGGCCGACTGTGTCTTGTACTTCTTGATGGGCAGGATTCCTGTGAGATACACACCGGAAAAGACATTGCTGGCCGATACATCCTTGAACATCCGCCGGAGCCAGTCTACATACCTGTTCATGGCTGGAGACCCTGCCGGAAATTCCCGGCAGATGGCATCCCATTCGTCGATGATGAAAAAGAACCGGTCGCCGGTGGATGCCGCAATGCGGATGAGCGCTCCCATCAAGTCGTCTTCTTCCTTGACCTTTACCTGCGGATAGGCCTCAAGGACATCACTCTTCAAATCGGCATCCATCCGAGGAACGATGTCTTCGTCCCGGAAACGGGTAATGAACCCGGTGATATCCAGATAGATAACCGGATACTTGTTCAGGTGCTCCTCAAAAGAGGGATTGCCGGCGATGGACAGATCGGCAAACAGCGCACGCGAGTCACAGGACTTGTCATAATAAGCAGCCAGCATTTCAGCCGCCATAGACTTACCGAACCGACGGGATCGCGATACGCAACTGAAACGATACCGCGTGCCGATTGTGCTATTAACGACGGCTATCAGCCCCGATTTGTCCACATACTCGCTCTTCCGGCTGGACCGGAATCCTTCATTTCCTTTATTGATGAAAAGTCCCATCACTACAGGCTCCTAAGCCATCTCAATCCGGCAATCGACCAGCGGCGCGTTCTCCGTTTCAATTATTTGAACAGAAAGTCCAGATTCACCACAAGGCCCAGCGAAGCGCTGAGGGCGAAGGCCGGGGAGATGCCGGACACGGCAAAGACCGAGGGCGTGAAGGCCGTGGCCTTGAAGTCCGGAACCAGACTCACCCATTTGGAGATGGCCACGGGGAACATGATACCCACACCGCCGCCGATGGACCAGTTATTCACACCCACTGCGCCCAGATGTACATAGGGTATCACAGAATGATACACACGGAAGAGGGCGTCGGCATGGATATAGGAATAGGTGTCGTAGCCGAAATCGACATAGGTGTCGGAGATGCTGAAGCCTTGATAACCCGCACGGACACCAAGAAGTGAAGTGAACCAGTAACCGGCATAGAAATCGCCGCAGACGCCGGCGCCGAAATTGGAATTTACGCGATCTACAAAGGGTTTCCCATTGAGGCCCATATTCATACCTGCTTGTGCTCCCACAAACAGACCAGTGTCCCGGCTCTGAGCAAAAGACACCGTTGACAAAACCAATACTGAGATTAAAGAAACTACTAACTTTTTCATAATGCTCTACTCTATTTTAGAACCGATACAACACTCCCAGAGACAGCGGTGCCCTAAGGTCGAAGGGGAAGCCGGGATAACCTTTGTAATTATTGAAATCTTCATCGGTGGGTTTGAGGCCATTGAAGTTGTCGGCATAGGCCTCGCCGCACAGATCGGCAAAAATCCCCAGGCCGAAGGAGAAGAGATACTCCGCAATCACACCAAAGCGGAAGCCGGGAGCCAGATTCTGCGTGGTCACATACCCGGCCTGCCAGGGATGGCCGGATTCCGTGAATCCGAATGAATATCCCAGGCCGATCCCCCCGTAAAGACGCGTATTGAACCCCTCTTCACCGGCTTTGCTAAGGCTGAGCATACCATCGGCAAAGAAGTTAACGCTTTGATACTGGTAGGGATAAAAACCGCCGGAGGAAGTCTGGTAAGTATTGTTGGCGCCGGGGTTTTTCCCATAGGCAAATGACAGGCGAAAACCAATCTGCCGCGAAATGTCATAGCCGAGGTTCAGGCCGAAGGAAGGGGTAAACAGTTCACCTCCCCTGCCCCGCTCGCCATAAACGAATGTATTCTCACTTATGGAATACATCAGACCTCCTTGAATGCCAACCGAGAAAGGTTTGAAATCGGATTTTTCCTCAGGCGGATTGGCGGCACCCAGGACCAAGCTTCCGGCCAACAAGGCCAAAGACAGCAGCAAAAACTTTTTCATAATATAGAGTTATTAAATAAATTTAATCAAAGGCGCTGCCCTCGGGCTTGCCTGAAGGCAACCCGAAAAAGACAGGAATGGAAATACCAAGCCATATAGTCTGCAAATTTACTCCGAATAGCCCAAAAAAACAAATAACAAGGGGATAGAACGCGGATATAACTCATAATTTTTTTATTAACTCTTTTTTTTGTATCTTTGTTAATCATTTTGAGAAATGGAAAAGAATAACCAATATCATAGAAGCAGTATCATTTTTATGCAGGACATGCTGGCTTCGCTGCTGGCATCGCTCCTGGCCATCCTGATAGTCCGCTGGGTATCGGAACCCTCTCCGGGCTTTACCCTACTGGTATTCAAATGGCTGGTTGCATCGGCCATAGGCATGGGACTGGGTCTTCTGCTAAGCAAGTCCCACCGAGACGTCCGTCGCTACGCCACCTTGCGTTCCATGGGAAAGTCCTTGCTGTCCGTATTGGTTAAGGAACTTGTTCTGGTGCTGGCCCTGCTGATTGGCCTGATGGGGTTCTCCCTTGCCAATTCCGTCCTCATCCTGGTTCTGGACCTGATGCTCACCGGTGCGCTCATTTCCTACATCCGCATGTCGGCCCGCCTGATTATCCGCGACAACAGTAACTTCAAGACACAGGCGCTGAGCCGGAGCGTCCTGGTGGTGGGCACCGGCGCAGATTCCCTGGCGCTGGCTTCCCAGTTGGAAAAAGAGGGTTATAGCATAGCCGGTCTCCTCACCTCGGACCGGAATTTGAGCGGGCTGGTTATCTACGATCACGTGGTTTACTGGTGCGACAATCAGGAATCCCTCCGTCAATTGCAATGGCGACTGGGCGGGGTGGACGGCATTTACTTCCCCAAAAATGCCGATACGGAACTCTTCTCCGGTTCGGATTCCACGGATGATATGCCCCATCGGGACGGCATGTCCCTGATGGGACACGCCGTCAAACGGAGTTTTGACATTGGCCTGTCGGCCGTTTTGCTGCTTGTTTTTTCTCCCCTCATCGGCCTTTGCGCCCTGATGGTGAAACTGGAAGACGGCGGCCCTGCCATTTATAGCCAGGAACGCATCGGACGGGGAGGAAAGCCCTTCCTCATTTACAAGTTCCGCTCCATGAAGGTAAATGCCGAAAACGACGGTGCCCCGGCCCTGTACAGCGGGGAAGAAGACCCCCGGCTCACCCGTACGGGTCGTTTTCTCCGTACCCATCATCTGGACGAACTCCCCCAGCTTTGGAACGTCCTGAAGGGCGATATGTCTTTCATCGGCTATCGGCCTGAACGTCAGTACTATATAGACCAAATCATGCAGTGCAACGCGCGGTACCGCTACCTGTTCCAAATCCGTCCCGGCGTTACCAGCTATGCCACCTTATACAATGGCTATACGGACTCCCTGGCCAAAATGCTCACCCGGCTGGATCTGGACCTGTACTATCTGCGCAACCATTCCATCTGGTTCGACTTGAAGGTCCTGGGCCTTTCCTTCTTGAGCATTGTTAGCGGAAAGAAGTTTTAGAATGGCAGAACCGGCAGCATATTGGTACGTGGCCAGGACAAGGCACGGAGCGGAAATAGGCGTCCGTAACCGGCTTTCTGCTTTGGGGGTGGAACACTTTGTCCCCACCCGCAAGCGGAAATCAACCCGTGGCCGAATGGCCGAAGAACCTCTTCTCAGTTGCCTCATCTTTCTGAAAGCCACCCAGTCCCAAGCACTGGATCTCATTCATTGGCAAGGGGTTAAGGCGGACTATATGTTCGACTGCGCCACCCACAAAATGATGGTGGTTCCGGACAAGCAGATGGAGGACTTTATGCGCGTGCTGGATTTCTCCCTTGAAGAAGGCGGACTTATGGATACACCGCTGACGGTTGGCGAAAAGGTGCGTGTAACCCGTGGTGTCCTGCGCGGCGTGGAAGGATATGTCCTGGAAATACAAGGAAAGACCTACGTAGTCGTAGGTCTTCTCAATTGTGTATTTGCCCGGGCCCGGGTTCCCCGCGCGTGGCTGGAGAAGATTTAGTTCTATTCCCAACCGGAATTAAAACTGGGGTCCGAGAAATTATACTCTACAACCTGCTGGCCGGCGGTCTTAACACTGGTGCTATTGTTAACTACGGAGCCAGCTAAAATGGTTCCTTCGAGAAACAGCGAAACCCGTTTGAGAACTACGGGAGATATGTATTTTTCTTTTCCAGCCATAGGAAGAACCATAAATCTATCCGTTACTAAATCGGTTTTGCAAAATTACTACAAATTTTTAGAAACCAAAAATTTTTTTGCTTTTTTTTATAAGGGGACCTTTCCCTGCGTATGCTGCCGGGGGCGAAAATGGCCTCATTCGCCCCCGGGAAACGGGAATGACATGGCCGGACCCAACAAAAATCGTAAAAAGCATTTCCCGCTGCAATGCCCCTGCAACGCGGTTTTTTATCTGTTTCTTACGAAAAATCGGTTGAAAACGTTCGTCCCTTTTTACGTTTCAACCGATGATATCGGGATTATTGATATATTTTTGCAGACAGTCTTTTTAAACACACTGTCTTATGAATATCTCAAAACTCACCCCCGAACAACAGCAGCGCCTGTTCGCAACGCTGGACAAGTACAACCAAATCCGGCCCCTCTCCCAGGAGGAGAAGGAGGACATTATCCTCCGGATTACCTCTACCGAGTACATCGACCTCACCTGCGACTGGGCCGTAAAGCATGTCTTCGGCCACAACAAGGACCATCTGATGATGCTCCTGAACGATTTCCTGCCCGAGCCGGTTATCGGCATCGACGAAATCCACTACGACCCCAACGAAGTGGACCGCTTCAAAGGCGATGACAAGCAGGTTATCATGGACATTCTCTGCCACACGGAAAAGGAGCAGATCATAGTGGAGATGCAAAAGTCCAAAAGCATCGAGTTCCGGAACCGGATGGTATACTACGGCGCCAGCATGATGGCCCGCCAGCTCCAGCCCGGTGACAGGTACGGCAAACTCAAGCCGGTCTATGTCATCTGTTTCATGAACTTCAAACTGGCCCACAAGAAAAATCAGCTGGTCTACCGGTACCAGATCCGGGAGCAGGACACCCATGAACTGTATGGCAATCAGCTGTCCCTCTACTTCTGCGAACTGCCCCGCTTCGTGCGAAAGAGCAGGAAAAAACTGACACCCATCGAGGAATGGTTTGAAATCTTGCAAAATATGGTTACTTTTGTGAACCGCCCAGCCCACGTGAACAAACGCTTCGACCCCATTTTCGAAGCCTGTCGCCAGAACCGGCTGGACGAAAAGGAGTTGGAACAATACATCAGCGCCATGATCAAAGACGAAGACATACAGAGCATCGCCGCCGCATACAAAGAAGAAGGCCTGCAGGAAGGGTTTGAAAAAGGGATGAAAGAGGGAATGGAGAA
>Ga0265298_10003372_pt1 | contig 21176 bp, 10 predicted proteins | sample AusTroGonzalo_MG_3_FD_193486 | JGI IMG/M metagenome (GOLD analysis project Ga0265298, IMG submission 193486) | Bovine rumen microbial communities from tropical cattle in Woodstock, Queensland, Australia - Gonzalo_01 | ecosystem: Host-associated > Mammals > Digestive system > Stomach > Rumen ...
GGCATGAAAACGCAAAACTCCATAAAGTCCCGTGAAACGTTTGTAGAGGCGTCGTCAATTGCGGCAATTGCAATCTCCGTGATTGCGCTCCTTATTACGCTGACATCCAGTGCGGCGGAATTCAAGTTCGCGAGTGTATGCTCCGACGACATGGTCATTCAGCGCGATGTCGCATCTCCCGTGTGGGGCTTCGCCGAGCCAGGCGCGAAAGTTTCCGTTTCGCTTAACGGGAAGTCTGTGGGCGTCGCGACGGCAGACGAGAAGGGCCGCTGGACCGTGAAGCTCCCCGCGCAGAAGGCGAACAAGAAGCCGTCGACGATCACCGCCAGGTGCGGCAAGGAGACGCACTCGATCACCAACGTCCTTTTCGGCGACGTGTGGTTCGGTTGCGGCCAGTCGAACATGGCCTACACGTTCGCTGGCTACGGACGGCTTCCGATCGGCGGCGAGGAGTTTCTCAAGAAGGCGGAGGGGAATCCCAATATCCGCACGCTTCTCATGAACGACGGCGAGAACAAGAACTCGCCGTATCCTCGCGAGGACGCGATTGGAATCAAGTGGGAGACCTCGACCTACAAGTCGATGCGCAAGAACGGTGCGGCACTCTACTGGATGGGCTGGAAGCTCAACCAGGCGCTCGACGTTCCGATCGGCCTCGTGAACGCCTCGTGGGGCGCCACGAAGATCGACGGCTGGATAGACCAGGCCTGGGCGAAGGATCACGGCACGGGCCACGCGAAGGGCGTTGCCGGCTTCTGGTACAACCGCTGGACCGACTTCATGAAGGCCGGTGGACCCGAGGTATACGAGAAGAAGATCTTCGAGTGGAACAAGCGCTTCGACCCCGCTTCCAACTTCGTCAACACCAAGCCATCGCTTCACGACCCGGACTTCGTCGAGGACGCGAGCTGGAAGGAAGTTACAATCGACGGACGCGGCTTCCAGTGCGATCCTTTCCCGGAGGGCTTCACCGGCGAGATCTGGATGCGCGCGACCTTCGAGCTTACGGAAGCCGACCTTAAGAAGAACTGGTCCATCGGCTACAGTGAGTCATATGGGCAGGACATGAACTACCTGAACGGCCATGCTTTCGGCGGCTCGGGCAACCCCAACCATGGCTACGGCGTCCCGATCAAGGAATATGGGCGCGTCGGCACGAACGTCCTTTCGGTGCGCTACAAGGTCTGGGGCGGCAAGGACGGCAAGCCGGGCGGCATGCTCAAGCCGGTGTCTATCTCGCTCTGGCCGTCGCGCGCAGAGTCGCACGAAATGAAGTTCAAGGCCTGCATCGGCGAGCAGATGCCGAAGGACATCTGGAATCACCCCGAGTGCCGCAAGCCGAACGATGCGCGCGCAATCAACTTGTTCAGCGCGACGACCATGGACGCGGGACTCGTCCATCCGCTCTATCCGATGGCGATCAAGGGCGCGGTCTGGTACCAGGGCTGCAGCGACCTCGGGAACGGCAAGTACGCCGACTTCTTCAAGACTCTTGTCGAGGGATGGCGCGCGCAGTTCACCTACAAGGACAAGCTCCCCGTGATCATCACGGAGATCTGCCCGCACCAGCTCGACACGAAGCCCAACTCCGTAGAGCGCATGCGCGAGGGCGACACGAACGCGCCGACGTGGTCCGTGAACTCCGACATGCGCCGTCAGCTCAACGAACTCGCGACGCTGCTTCCCGATTGCGACACGATTTCGCTGCTCGACCTTGGTGAGCCCGACATCCATCCGATCCACAAGGAGGAAGTCGGCGAGCGCTACGCAAACTGGGCGCTCCAGAACGTCTATGGCAAGAAGGTCGAGGGACGTTGCCCGCAGGTGGAGTCCGTCGAGTGGAAGGGGCCGAAGTGCGTGATCCACCTCAAGAACGCGAAGGGTCTCAAGACTCGCGACGGAAAGGCCGTGAAGGGCTTCGAGCTCTCCGGACCCGTTGAAACGGGCAAAGACAAGAAAGGCAAGGACAAGGAAGGCATCAAGCTTCGCTTTGCCAACGCGAAGATCGTCGGCGACACGATCGAGCTCACACACCCTGACGTCAAGGAGGCGTTCTCGTTCCGCTACGCCTGGTTCGACCTCGACTGCGGCTGGAACGTCGTGAATGGCGCTGGGCTTCCGCTCGGCACCTGCCGCGGCTTCAAGGACGGCAAATACCACGACATGATTGACTGAGGGGACTCGCGTCATGAAACATCTGTCGATTGCTCTTTCCGTTGTTTTGGCCGCTGCCGTTGCTCCGGCCGACGAATACCTCGATCCCAAGGGACTTGGCTTCGATCCGTTCGTCCCGTTTGACGCTCTTCCAAAGGGCGAGCTCTATCCGCAGAACGCGGCGTTCTCCGTCTCGAAGGAAGGGCATCTTCTTGTAAACGGCCAGCCGCACTACTTCCCCGCGACCATCTGGTACGGCGCGACGGAACTCGAGTGCAACGAGGACACTCCCGGGTACGTTCCTGAGCTCAAGTGGCTCTACCAGGAGATGCCTGGCTACGACAACCTGCAGCGGCTCGGGCTCGACGGCATTGGCTACGAGGCACCGATGGAGTGGATGCTGAAATTGAACCCAAAGCAACGCATGCGCAGACGCGACGACAAGAAGTACGCGGCGGCGATCGCGAGCACTCTTCCTGTCTACGTGGATTTCACGGCGGCGAACTGGGGCCACGGGTGCCTTTCGTGCGACGAGAAGGCGCGCGCGCCTGGCGGACATCACTTCATGCCGTATTCAATTCTGACGGACGAAGGACGCAAGGTGTGGCTCACGATGTGGGAGGAAGGAGCGCGCCTCACGCGCGAAATCGGCTGGAAGCCGTGGTGTTACGAGCTCATGAACGAGCCGGCTTGCTCCGAGGAGGGACGCGTTGACCCCTCGCTCAAGGGCGCGGACCGTATCAAGGCGATAGAGGAGAAGTTCGCATCTCTTTTGGCCGAGGGACAGGAGGCGATTAGGAGGGTCGACCCGAACGCGCTCGCGTGCTTCCAGCCGACTACCATGCGTACGCGCGGCATCGACCTCTATACGGCTAACAAGCCGCTCGGCGTCGTGTGCGCGCCGACGGGCGGGCACGGCGGGGCGGTCGAGGCGCATCTTTTGAGGGCGCTCGCGGACGGTAAGCCAATCGTCGACAGCGAGATGTATGTTGGCTCTTCCACGAACTCGATCCGCCAGAGCTTTCTCGACCAGTACCAGCGCGGATACAACGTCTCCTACATGTTCAAGTGGTCGCGTCGTCCGAGCGACTGGCGTGTGGCGCACGAAGTCGTCGAGACCGAGGGCAAGTGGAAGGGCGCGAAGTTCTGGCGGATGTGGCCCGAGGAGTCGCTAAAGCGCGTCGGCAAAGTGAGCGCCTACAACTTCCTCTGCCCCTACAAGGTCAACACCGACCAGCTCATTGGAATACGCCTCGCCAAGCGCGAGATACAGGACGTGAACGAGTTCTTCACGCCGCGCGACCGCGGCGTTCCGCGCAAGGTGGCCGTTCTTTTCTCGCAGACAAACGAGCGCCACGCGTTCGCGAACGGCGGCGGCAACCACCGTCTCTTCGACGCGCTCGTGCAGGCGCTTGAATACGCGCATCTCCCGATAGACGTCATCTTCGAGCCGCAGATCAACGAGACGGACCGCCTCGACCGCTACGATGTGCTGACGTTTGCCGGAATTGCGGCGATGGATCCCGTCACGCGCAGCCGCATCGACGAATGGGCTGCGAAGGGCGGTTCACTCGTCGAGTTCAAGGAGAAGGTCCCGACGTCCGAAATGGTTTCCGCCGTTCTCGCGGCGGCCGCGAAGAAGGGCGTGAAGCCGTGCTGCGAGATGCTGGACGCGATCAAGGACGACGGAAGCGCTGCGGCCTCGATCGAAGTGACGCCAGCCCGCCGCGGCAAACTTGACGCGTACATGATCACTTCGCGTGCGCCGACGCTGCCGGTCGTGCGCTTTAAGCCCGCGCCTCTTCCTGGTGGCGCGAAGAAGCCGATACTTGTGCGCCTCTTCACGCGCCCCGACGACAAGTCGGTCGCTGGCGCGGATCCGCGTGTCCGCAATCTCGTCTCCCATCGCCAGCCGCTCAAGCCCGATGCGGACGGCTACTACACGCTCGTTCTTTCGGGTGGCTCGCATTTCTATGTGTACGGCGATGTTTCCGATGTCCTTGCGAAATATCCGCGCTCGTCGGATGTCGTGTGGGATCAGGGGCTTACTGCCGCGAAGGCACTTGAGCTCGGCAAGGCGGAAATCGCCCGCGAGAAAGCGGAGCGCGCGGCTCGCCAGCCCGTTTTCGACGTTGACCCGAACCGCATGGTCTTCGTGCGGCTCAACGAATTTGCCAACGTCCAGAACCCGGATTTCAAGATTCCTTGGGGCGTGACCGACTGGCGCGGCATGCGCTTCGACTTCATCCGTTTCGACCAGAACCAGTTCAAGGACGTTATCAAGGTCGAGAAGCCCGTGAAGGGGATTGCAGTCGATTCGCGCGCGGCATTCCTCTACTTCGCACATACTGCCGCGCCCGTCTACCGCGTTGTCTACGATGACAAGACATCCGTAGAAGTGGACGCGAAGAGCGGGCAGGAAGTTGTCGGCTGGAAGGACGGCGAAGGACACAAGTACATGATCCGTCAGTGGCCGAACCCGAAGCCCGAGAAGAAGATTGCGTCCGTCGAGGTTGCGCCGCGGCGCGGCACGACGTCTTACGTTGCGGCGATTACCGTGCAGAAACCGGAGCCGAAGGTGGTGGAGTTTCCGAAGATCGGCCGCTCTGGCGGCGGGAAGGGCGTCCATGCGAGTTACGACGAGGCAACAAGGACTTGGAACGTGGCGCTTGACGAGACGGCCGGGAGCTGGTGCTGCGGGAACGCCGATCTTGCCGAGGGCATCCCTGTCGAGCCCGGGAAGTACACGCGCCTCTATTTCGAGGTGAACCGCCTGCCGGACGCGGACGGAAACTACCACGACCACGCGACGCCCCAGCTGAAGCTCAACGGGCGCGACGCGAACGGCAAGCTCGCCTTCGGCGGGTGGCGTGTCCCGATGCACAAGCGCGGCGGCTGGGCCTACCGCACCGACAACGATCCCGAGACGTGGGAGACGGTCTGGATCGGCATCGACAAGGGGACTGTCCCGGATCATTTCCGCAAGATCATCTCGATTGCCGTGCAGTTCCAGATGATGCCGGCCGAGCACTCGGGTCTTGCCTTCCGCAACTTCCGTTTGGAGGAGGCGGAGTAGAATGAAGCGAATTTTCATGGTTGCATCGCTTGCAACCATGTGTTTTGGCATGCCCGTAGCGATGGCGATGACCTACGACGCCTCGGCGTGGTACATGGGCGAGTTCTGCGTCACGAACCTCCTCAACGCTGGCATCACCGGGAAGGGCGTCAAGGTCGGCATGGTCGACACGGGAATCCGCCCGATTGTAAACGGCTCGGTCACTAACATGGCGATCGACGTCTTAGGCGGCGATACGTCGCAGACTGCGTCACACGGACTTGGCGTCGCCTCGATCATCAAGTCCGACAAGTTTGGCATCGCGCCAGAGTGCACGCTCTATGCTTACAATGGAAGGGACTTTGTCGACGACATCAACGGAATCTGGTGGTGCTTCACGAACGGCTGCCGCGTCGTAAACTTCAGCGGTGGCTACACGCCGTTCGCCTACACGGAGCAGCAACTCGCGTGGGCTACCGAGCAGATCCGCACGATGCTCGCGCAGGGTCTTATTCTTGTGGCGGCCGGCGGCAATGCGCCGAATGAGACGCTTTCGTTCCCGCAGGACATCGAGAGAGTGATCAACATCGCAGGGATCAAGCGAGACCGCATGTCTGCTGGGCTCAACGACAACTGGGCGAAGGACTTTGCGGCGTTTGGCAACAACGTTCCGCTCTACACGAGCGCCACGGGCGCGACGGGCACGAATGGCGGCTCGTCCTTTGCCGCGCCGATGGCGACGGCGATCTGTGCGCTCTATCTGCAGCAGAAGCCAGACCTTACGCGCGACGAGCTCTACGAGATTCTCAAGGCGAACTGTGAAAAGCTTTCCGACGGGCCATCGAAGATTTACGGCCACGGACTCATCCAGGCAGGGCCGATCCCTGCGAACTACAAGACGCAGGCCCAGATCGACGCGGAGAAGGCAAGTTATGTCAAGGCGACTTCCGCGACGCTCTCGAACAAGGGGCTCACATGGAACGACCAGTACAGTCGCTACGAAATCAAGATGTATCCTGGCGAGACACGCAAGCTCAAGTACACGCTTGTCCCCGTGAATGTCTCTGACACCAACCTCTACTGGTATTGCGGCAACATGCCGACGTTCAATCCCATCGGGCTAGATCAGGTGCTGACAGTTCCGACAACGACTGCGACTGGGCGCTTCCTTGTCTATGAAGCGCGCAACCGCGAGCGCGAGACGATTTGCCGACTCCGCGTTGATGTTGTCTCGAAGGGCAGCGAGAGCGATCCCGACAAAGATGCCATTATTGGATTCGTTGTTGTCACCGCTTCGTCGTCGCCGATTACCGTTGGCACTTCGCTTGAGTGAATTTCGAAACGCATAGCCGCCCTTGTCCTTCTGCCCATGCTTGACCGAAGAATCTATCTTGTGCTATAATGTGCACTGTGCTACATAGGATAGCGCACAAAAGGACAAGATAAATGAAGAATCCATTCAAGTACGGATGCGTTGTGAGCGGGGAGAGCTTCTGCGAGCGACCAGAGTTGGCGAAGAAACTTGCGGGATTCGTCCGCGCGGGGCAGAACGTCGTGATACAGGGCGAACGGCGCATGGGCAAGACTTCGCTTGTTCGCGAGACAGTTGGCAAGATGCGTGGCATAAAGCTCGTGTACATCGATCTTCTTGGCGTTTGCAATGTCGCCGATCTCTGTGGGCGCATCGCCGGCGCACTTGCCGAGTCCGACCGGTCCCTGCCTTTTTACAGGAAGCTTGGCAAAATGCTCTCGAAATTGCGTCCGACGGTCTCTCTTGATCCGGAATCAGGGATGCCTGTTTTTTCCATTGACAGATTGGCCGCGGGGGCTTCTGGGTCGATAGACGCCATCTTGTCCGCCGTGTTGGAAGAGGCGGCGAGACGTCGGCTTTGTGTTGTGTTTGACGAGTTTCAGGATATACTCGGCATGGAAGACGGCAAGCGCACACTTGCCGTGATGCGAGGAAAGATACAACTGGATGCCTCTACTCCATACATATTTCTCGGAAGTGTCCGAAACAAGATGACGGACATATTCTGGGACCCCGACAGTCCTTTCTACCATTCGGCAGCCTCTCTGCCCGTGGGGGAGATTCCGGACAATGACTTCTATAGTTTTGCCAGCAAGAAATTCAAGGCCGGGGGCCGTGACTTGGCGCGTGAATCATTTGACGAGATCTTGGCGGCGGCACAGAGGGTTCCAGGATATGTCCAGGAGCTGTGCGATGCGATATGGGACAGCACGGAATCTGGAGACGCCATTCGCGCTGGCGAGATCAGGGAAGGAATCAAGGGAGTTTTTGCACGTGAGCGCGACCATTACGAGATTTTTATGGATCGGCTGACGCCGATACAGAGGAATGTTGTCGCAGCGTTGGCGGTGCATGGCGGCAAGGGAGTGTATTCTGGCGCATTCCTGTCTGCCGCGCAGGTTGCGGGGATCGGCACGATGCGCAGGTCGATTACGAAGCTGATTTCGGAGCGACTGATCTATCGCCATAACGACGAATACAAGTTCTTCAATCCGTTCTTTGCTCGTTGGCTGGCGGACAGGAAAACTGTGCTTGCCGCCTGTCCGTCTATCTGCTGAGGGACAATTCTTTGTGGTGGCGCGGGCTTAGTCCCGTGCCGATTGCCGGTGCGCCGTTGGAATAAGCATGAACCGCGGCGCAAGTGCTGCGCCATTTGTCTGCAAAATGGCAATAACTTGTGGATGAAATCAAAAGCAAAAATGCTGGAATTTGATACAATTTGTGGTGAAGGGAAAAACTACACCGAGAGTATCAAAATGAAAACACTCATGAATACAGCCATGAAGACTATCATGAAATCCTCGCTCTGCGCCCTCGCGGCGCTCATCCTCGCTTCGTTCGCCGCAAACGCGACGGAGCTCGACACGACACTCTTCGCGAAGAAGAGCGACATCACGGTCTCCGGCTACGCCGGTTCGACGACGCTCGCGAACTTCCCCGTCCTCGTGCGGCTCGCGGCGAATTCGCCCTCCGGCTTCGACTACGCGGACTGCGCGGCGGACGGCTCCGACCTGCGCTTCGCGGACGCGAACGGAGACCTCATCCCGCACGAGATCGACACGTGGAACACCTCGGGCGAGTCCCTCGTCTGGGTGAGCGTCCCGTCGATCTCCGGCACGGCGACGACCTTCACGATGTACTACGGCACAGATGGTGCATCCTCGCTCCCCGCCGTCACGGAATCGGACGTCTGGACCGGCGCGAACTTCAACGCCGTCTGGCACTTCTCGGGCTCGGACAAGGAGTCGGCTAACGGTCTGACGCCTTCGTCCTCCGACTCGTCCTCCACGGCGCCGGGCTACACCGCCACGACCTTCGGCGTCGGTACGTGCTTCAAGGCCAGCAACTCGACGCTCGGCTATCTGGTTTCCGACACCTGGACGACACTCGGTACGGGCGGCACGCTCACCCTCTCCACTTGGTCGAAGTTTGACGGATCCTCCGCCAACTACAACCGCATGCTTTCCTGCATGTCGGACTGGGCGAAACCGGCCGGATGGGAACTGACGATTCAGAACGCCAGCGTCAATCAAATCACCGTCGGTTCGTCCAACAAGAGCCAGTTCCAGTACACGGCGAGCGGCGTCGGCCCCGGTTCGGGCAATGTCTATCTGACAGTGGTTTATAACGCTGGTGGAAATACTCAACTCTACACCAATGGCGTTCTTGCTACGGCCCAGTCCCTCAACCAGGTCGTGAAGCCGACGGAAAAGCTCTACATCGGCTCGCTCAATAAGAGCGCCAACCGATGGAACGGCTCGCTCGATGAAATCCGCATCCACCGCGACGCCGAGTCCGCCGACTGGGTCAAGGCCTGCTACGACACGATGACGTCCGCCTCGTTCCTCACGATGGCCGCCGTTGCGGCTCCGAGCGGCGTCTCGGCGCTCGCGATCCGTTCGACCGGCGTGACGCTCTCCGGCACGACGGCGACGATCACGGGCCGCCTCGCCAACCTCGGCACCGGCGCCACGTCCGCCGATGTCACGCTCTACTACGGCACGTCCCCGGACATCGAAAACGGAACCGTCGCCGGCACGACGAACCTCACGGCCGCGGCGAATCTCTCCGACACGCTCACGGCCCTCACGCCCGCCGCGACCTACTACTACGCCTACAAGGCCGTCAACGACGCCCCGACACCCGAAACGGCGTGGACGGCGACGAATTCCTTCATTGTCGAGGCCTCGACGCGCTTCTCCGACACGATTGCCATCGCGACGCAGAACTGCCGGATGACCGTGACGGGCACGATGACCGACTGGGGCGTCGGCACCACGAAGGTCGAGCTACTCGTTGGCACGTCGGCGTCCGACCTCGCGTCCGTCCAGACGGTGAACCTCTCCGCCGCGCCCGCGAACATGGAGGTCGCCTTCGATCCCGTCACCGAGCCGATCGGCACCTACTATGTCGCGATCCGCGCGACGACGACCTACAACGACATCGTATGGGTCCGCGAGACGGCGACCTCCTCGGTGACCCTCGCCGACACGGCCACCTACACCTGGAAGGGCGGCACCGGCGCCTGGACCGACGCCGCGATGTGGACCACGTCCGACTCGGGCGCGGCGGGCGTCCCGAGCGCGGCCTCCACGGTCGAATTCGGCGACGCGGATAGCGACGTCACGCTTGCGGCCAACGTCACGGTCGCGAGCCTGACGGTCTCCTCCGTCGGCACACACGCGTTCCGCTCCGACAAGACGATGACCACCCGCAAGCTCACGGGTTCCGTCACAATGTCCGGGACCGGCGGCGGCACGCTCGTCCTCGATTCGGTCAAGTTCGAGAGTCAGATCTCCGACCTCGCAGCACTCAAGCAGCTCGTGATCGAGAACATGGGCTGGGCGGAGGCGGCGTCGAGCGCGGCAACGGACATCGTCCTCGTGAACGGCGGCACCTTTTACGGCGGCGTGACCTATTCGTCCAGTTCGCAGCGGACATACGGCAAGCTGAAGCTCGTCGGCGGGCCGAACCGCATCAGCTTCAACCAGTACACGTCGTATGGCATCCGGTTCGCCTCCTTCGAGGCGGTCCCCGGCTCCGGCGTTCCGGTCGTCAGCATCCGCGAATCGGCCAACAACGGGGACCGGGCGCTCGTCGCCTTCGACGACGCCTCGGGCATTGAACTCGTCGGCGGCGACGCTTCGCTCGCGGACGCCACGTCGAAGATCCCCGTCTGCCCGAACTTCATGCTCAACGACACCGACACCCTGCATGGCAAGGGCGCCTGCACGATCGTGGACGGCGAAGTGCGGAAGATTCCGCAGTCGACGATGCTTGACACGTTCGCCGGCGCGACGGAGACCGACAACGTCTGCCTGAGTTCGGACTGCACGCTCGACGCGGACGTCACCGTCAACGCCCTCCTTTTCACGGGGGCGAACATCGACCTCGGCGGGCACACGGTCACCGTCCGATCCGGCGTCTTCCGCGAAGGCGACGGCGGCATGTTCAACAAACTCATCCAGAACGGCGTCGTCAAGCTCGGCCGCCCCGACGCCCTCGGCGACGGCACGAACAACGGCGACGCCCGCAATAAGGTCGATTTCGCCGTGGACAGAAACGACGACCCCGAGACGGGCATGCTCGCGCACAACGCCCAGAATGTCGGGTGGAACAGGTACGCAACCTACGCCAATTTCGTCGGAACCTTCGCGACCCCGCCGAACCAGAACTACCAGGTTTCGTCGGGCATGTGCGGAACAAACGCGGTCGTCGAAATGCGCGGCGGCACAATCCGTGCAGGCGACCACTACGTGAAAGTTCTCTTCCGCGGACTGTCCGGCGTTGGCTCGATCAACTTCCAGGACAAGTGGAAGTGTGGCCTCTGGCTCGGCGACCTGGCATCGGCTGAAGACCAGGCGGACTTCATCGTGCAGGAGGGGCGTGTTGTCGTCGGCCACGGCGGTATCGTCAAGCCGGGCTGCGTCGACTACGACGGCGGGCGTCGCGGGTGCTTCTCGATCCCCTACGTGACCCCGCAGGGCACCCTTCCGAAACTCAGCGAGCTTGAATTCCGCGACGGAGCCAAGCTCAAGGTCACGCTTCGCCCCGACGGCACGTGCTCGTGGCTCGACGCCTCCCAGACGCAGTCGGCGGGCACCTTCCTCGACGTCACGCTCGCGGGCGACCTCGTGCTGGAGGAAGCGGGACGTGTCAAGAGCGGCAATGGCCCATGGATTGTCCTCAAGACAGGCAAGGAGACGACTGGCTCCTTCGCCAATGCCGGTGCAAACGGCAGGGGCATTCAAGGTTACAAGGTTTCTTACAACGTAGCGCTCCCCGACGGCACCTACGGCGTAAAGGTGGAGAAGAAGGGCAATGCTGGCACCCTCATCATAGTCAGATAACGGCGATTTGCGCACCGGGAACTCTCCCTCGTTTTCCTCGGTGTTTTACGGCGGCGTTGGCTTTGTCCAGCGCCGCCGCGTTTTTCTCCTGAGACGTGCTCTTGCACCCTTGTGCGTGATATGATACAATATCGTTGTTTTAAAACCACGATAATTGCGAAATTACGTGGTTTGTAAACTACACATTGGAGAGCAATGCCATGACTGAAGAGAGCGTTCAAATGATTTATGACATGTCCGCTGATCGCATTCGCGAGACCGAAACGTCGTTTCATCGCTATCTTTTTGATGAGATTGATTGGGATTCAAGGGTGGTCGCCCTTGACGGCCCTCGCGGAGTTGGAAAGACGACGATGCTTCTTCAGCATTTGAGAGAGAATCGAAATGAATCGGATTCAGCACTCTATGTTTCCGTTGACAACGTGTGGCTGAACGCTCAGGAGTTATACGAACTAGCCCAGCATCATGTAAGACACGGCGGTGAAAGCATCTACATCGACGAAATACACTATCTCGCAGATTGGCAGAATCTGATCAAGACCTTGTATGACAATTTCAAGACCTTGAAGATTGCCTATACGGGATCTTCGATTCTGCGCCTCGCGCAAGGGAAAGCGGATCTTTCGCGCCGCCAGGTGGAATATTCACTTGCCGGAATGTCCTTCAGGGAATTTCTGGAGTTTGAGGGGTGTGGTAGATTCCCAGTTCAGAAACTGGGCGACATCCTGAAAAATCATGTGTCCATTGCAGAGGCGGTTGTCTCAACTGTAAAAGTCGTGCCAAAGTTCGAACAGTATCTTGAGCATGGTTACTATCCGTTCTATCGCGAGGACCTTCGGCATTTCCATCGAAAACTTCTTCAGGTGGTGAACCAGGTTCTGGATGTCGATTTGCCCAAGGTCGAGGACGTCACGCCGGAAACCATTCGCAAAGCGAGGAGGATGCTGACGATACTTGCAGAATCAACCCCTCAGACGCCGAACAATTCCAAGTTGTGCCAGGGCCTTGAAATGGATCGCAAGCAGGGGCTCAAGGTCTTGCATGCACTCCGCCGGGCAGGATTAGTCGGAATGTTGGCGGAAGACGCCGATGCCTTGAAGCGCCTTTGTTCGCCGAGCAAGCTCTTTTGCGACAACACAAACTTGATGTGCGCGCTTACGCCTGATCCAGACAAGGGAACGCTCCGCGAAGTGTTTTTCAACAACCAGCTTTCGGTTCGCAATACGACAGCATTCCCTTCGCGCGGTGACAGCATTGTCGACGGACGACATCTTTTCGAAATAGGAGGGGAAAGAAAAACGTTCGAGCAGATCAAGGACTTGCCGGACAGCTATCTCGCATTGGACGGCATCGAAGTCGGGCGGGGATGCAGAATCCCCTTGTGGCTCTTCGGGTTCTTGTACTAGTCTTTCTCAAATACATAATAATTAGTGGACGAATCTGAAATCGCAGTGTTCGAATTTGATATATAATTTCAACCATGAAAATTGCCAGTCTACTTTCCGCCGCGCTCGTTGCGCTTCCGCTCGCGCTTTTTGCCGCGCCCAATCCGTTCGACGACGTGAACCTCAAGGGCTCGACCGACAAGGCGAACCCCGTCGGGTACAAGATCGGCGAGCCGATCGTGTTCACGCTTCGCACCGAGAACCTCGCCGAAGTGCCGAAGGACAACCGCTACCGCGTCCGCTGGAAACGGACGGGCGATGACGGCCTTGTGAAGGAGGGCGAGACTCCTCTCAAGGTCGGCGAGACATGCGTCGTCACGACGAAGATGGACCGCGCAGGCTTCGTCCGTCTCGAGGCCCGTGTCGTCGGCGGTGGTGGATGGTGGGTGCAGCGCTCGAAGCCCGCGCCTGGCTGCGAAAACTGGTACAAGGAGAAGTCCGTGTTCTTTGACGGCGGCGCGGGCGTTGCCGTCGATCAGATTGCGATGGAGAACCCGGAGCCGAAGGACTTCGACGCCTACTGGAAGAAGCAGAAGGCGCGCCTCGCCGAGGTGCCGCTTTCAGCCGAGCGCAAGGAAGTCGCGACTGTCGGCGGCTGCAAGGTCTACGCGGTCTCCATCGCGTGCGCGGGGCCGCGTCCTGCGACCGGCTACCTCTACATCCCCGAGGGTGCCGCGAAGAAGAGTTGCGGCGCGCGCGTCGCGTTTCAGGGCTACGGAGCCTACCTGCAGGCGCGTCCCGACTGGGCGGCGGGTCCCTGCGTCGCGAACCGCGAGATATTCCTCGAGATCAACGCGCACGGCTACGAGCTCGGACATCACCATGGCTACTACGACGGATTCTTCAAGTCGATCAACACCTCTGGCAAGGGATATGTTTTCAACGCGAAGGAGAACGCCGATCCCGACACGTGCTACTTCAACGGCATGGCGCTTCGCGTGATGCGCGCGATCGAGTACGTGAAGTCGCTTCCCGAATGGAACGGGAAGTCGCTCATCGCCGAAGGCGGCAGCCAGGGCGGACTCCAGACGAGCTGGGCCGCGGGACTTGGTCTTGGCGTCACGCTCGCGCGCCCGTCGATCACGTGGGGCTGCGATCTCGGCATGCCCGAGGGGAAGAGCGGACGCCTGCGCGGGCCTTGGCACATCCCCTACGGGAAGGGGCTCGACTACTACGACGCCGTGAACCACATTCGCCGCGCGAAGTGCCCTGTCGAAATCACACGCGCCGGACTCGGCGACTACACTTGCCCGCCGTCTGGCCTTGCGCTGTACTATAACGCCGTTCCCGGCAAGAAATCCATCAGCTGGGTGCAGGGCTCGGAGCACGGCTTTATTCCGCCGGGCGAGAACCAAGTGGCCGTTCTCGGCAACTTCAAGCCGACTGGCGGCGAGTCCAAGTCGCAGAACGCGTCTTCGTCGGTGAAGTGAAGTAAGGGAAACGAACATGAAATACATACTCTCGGCCATCGTGCTTTTCCTTGCCGTCGAGTCCGGAGCGGCGGACGTCGAGACCCCGACGATGGGCTGGAGCTCGTGGAACGCATTCCGCGTCAACATCAGCGAGGGGACGATCAAGCACCACGCCGACCTTGTCAAGGAGCTGGAGCTCGACAAGTGCGGGTACGTATACATCAACATCGACGACGGCTATTTCGGCGGACGCGACGAGAACGGACGGCTCAAGACGCACCCGAAGCGCTTCCCCAACGGACTCAAGCCCGTCGTCGACCACATCCATTCGCTCGGGCTCAAGGCCGGCATCTACTCCGACGGCGGCGAGAACACCTGCGGCAGCATCTTCGACAACGACAAGATGGGAATCGGCGTGGGGCTCTGGAACCACGAGCGCCAGGACGCCGAGTACTTCTTCGGCGAGCTCGGATTCGATTTCATCAAGATCGACTTCTGCGGCGGCACGAAGCGCGGCAACACGGCCAGAGTCGACATGGACGCGAAGGAGCGCTACACCATCATCCGCAAGGCGTTTGACGCCGTGAAGCCAGGTGTCAGGATCAACATCTGCCGCTGGGACTACCCCGGCACGTGGGTTGGAGAGATTGGCAGTTCATGGCGCATGAGCCACGACATCTCCCCCAGGTGGTCGAGCGTCAACGACATCATCCACCAGGCGCTCTACCTGTCGGCCTATGCCGGCCCCGGTGCGTTCAACGACATGGACATGCTCGAGGTCGGGCGCGGACTTACCAAAGAGGAGGACAAGACGCACTTCGGCATCTGGTGCATGATGGCTTCGCCTCTTCTCATCGGATGCGACCTCCAGCAGCTGCGCTACTCAAAGGGGAAGCGCTACGCGATGGACCTTCTCAAGAACCGCGAGCTCATCGCGCTCGACCAGGATCCGCTCTGTCTCCAGGCGTACGTCGCCAAGCGCGACGGCGAGACATATGTACTCGTGAAGGACATCGAGACGTATCAGGGCACGACTCGCGCTGTCGCGTTTCTCAACACCGAGAACGCGAACCGGGAGATGAGCATCGACCTCAAGGACATCGAGCTTGCCGGCAAGGTCGCCGTGCGAGACCTCTTCGAGATGAAGGACCTCGCGCCAGTAGAGGGGACGCTCAAGGCCTTCGTTCCCGGGCACGCCACGCGCATCTACCGTCTCGCCGCAGAGAAGCGCCTTGAGCGCCGCGTATACGAAGCCGAGACTGCGTGGATGGAAACTTACCAGGAACTCACGGACCCCGTTGCCGCGGGAACGGCCTACTACAAGCAGGTCCCGGACGCTTCGGGCGGCGTCGTCGCGGCGCAGGTCGGCGGAAAGGGCGGGCCGCTTGTATGGAAGCGCGTTTGGAGCGCGAAGGGCGGGAAGTGCGACCTCGCGCTGCGCGTCGTCGGAGAGGGCTCGGAAGGGGTCCGCCTTTCCGTAAACGGCAAGAGCGTTCCGCTCAAGGGGCTTTCCGCAACGGTGGACTTCAAGAAGGGCGACAACGAAGTCAAGGTCTTCGGCGAAGAGATGCTGCCCGACATCGACTGTCTTGTCCTTTCCGCCGTTCAGTAAATGATATAATATCGCCATGTTCGGCAAATGCGAGATCAAGGTGAGAGGTGGCTTCGAGGAGACGCTTAAGGTCGTCCTGCCGCTTGCCCTTATGCAGCTTGTCTACGCGGCGAACAGCATTTGGGACCGCTTTCTCCTTTCCCAGCGTGGCTGTGCCCCGCTTCAGGCGTCGCTTTCGGCTACAATGGTCTCCGTCATGTTCGTCTGCCTCATCTCCGCGACTGTCGGCTACACGTCGGTCTATGTCGCGCAGCTGCACGGCGCGGGAAAGGGGCGCGATGCGGTGCGTGCGTTTGCACAGGGAGTGTGGCTTTCCATCTTCTCGATTCCGGTTCTGGTGGCGCTCGTGTTTGCCGCGTTCGCGCTTGTCGATTTTGCCGCGCACGCTCCCGATGTCGCGGCTGGCGAGAAGGCGTACATCGCAATCTATGTTCCAGGCGGCTTTTTCATGATACTGAATGGTGTCCTTGGCGGGCTCCTCACCGGGCAAGGGCGCACGGGCTGGGTTTCGGCCTGCGGAATAGTTGGCGTTCTCGTAAATATCGCCGTGAACCCCGTGTTTATTGGCGGCTGGGGTCCGATCCCTGCGATGGGCAACGCGGGCGCCGCGATCGCGGGAGTCATTTCACTCGCGTCGGTGACGGTGCTTCAAGGCGCGGCTGTCTGCCGCGATGCGCTCGTTCGCGCACATTGGCGCGATGGTGCGCTTAAGGCAGATCTTCCGCTGATGGGCAAGATTCTTCGCACTGGCTCTTTCAACGGTGTGACGTCGTTTGCCGCCTGCGTCGCGTTTACTGTATTTACGCTCGTCCTCGGGCGATATGATGCACTTGGCGCGGGGTCTGCGAACGTGGTGTTTGCCGTCAACAACGTCTTCTACTGCACGATGTGCGCCGTTTCTGACGGCATGAGCATCGTAGGCGGGCGCAACCACGGAGCGGACGATGCGGCGGCCGTCAGGCGGACTGTTCGCACGGGACTCTTTCTTTGCATCGTGATATTGACTGTGGTATATTCCGTGCTGCTTCCGTTTGCAGGTCCCATAGCGTCGCTTTTCTATCCTACGGACGCGGCGTTTTCAGTTGATGCATGGAGCGCTTCCGTTCGTATGCTGTTCTTCATAATGCTCTTGCGCGAGATTGGAGAGGGCGTGGGATTGGTGTTCGAGGGGGCGTTGCGCGGCGTCGGCGACGTGAAGTTCGTCATGTGCGCGAAGCTCGGTTGCGACATCTGCCTATGGATGCCTGCGGTGATTGCCATCGCCATGTGCCACAAGTCGCTCATAGCGCTTTGGTGGACAATGCCCGCGTTTTTCGCTGTGCTCGCCACGATTCTCGCGCTTCGTTTCCACGGCGGGGCGTGGCGCCGCAGCCACCTCTCCGCCTGAGGGCGGTTTTTCATTTTTTACCTGTTCCACTTTTTGACTGCTTTTGGTATAATGTCCGCAGCAAGACGGGAATATACCAAATACAGCATGGCAAGGAGCAGATGAAAAATCCAAGAATCTTGATCGTCACCCCGGAGATCACGTATCTGCCGGAGGGAATGGGCAACCTTGCGGGCAAGATGTCCGCGAAAGCGGGCGGCATGGCCGATGTCTCGGCATCGCTTGTCCAGGCGCTGCACCAGCTTGGTGCTGACGTGCACGTGGCGCTGCCGCATTACCGGCGCATGTTCCACGTAGAGACGGCCCAGCTCGTTGCGGACGAACTGCGTAAGTACAAGAGCCACCTTCCCGACGAGCGCATCCACCTCGCCGAGGACCGCTGTTTCTACTACCGCGACACGGTATATTCGCGCGGCGACGGCAACATCAAGCTCGCGCTCGCGTTCCAGCGCGAGGTGATAAACAACATCATCCCGCGTGTGCAGCCCGACCTCATCCACTGCAACGACTGGATGACTGGGCTGGTTCCCGCGGCGGCGCGGCGCGAGGGGATTCCCTGCCTCTTCACCGTTCACAACATCCATACGCAGAAGCTGACGCTTGCGCAGATCGAGGATGCAGGCATAGACGCGGCCGAGTTCTGGATGAATCTCTACTACGGCTATCCTCCCTACAACTACGAGGAGAGCCGCAACCAGAACATGATCGACCTCCAGGCATCGGGCTGCTTTGCCGCGCACTTCATCAACACGGTGTCGCCCACCTTCCTCACGGAGATCGTCAACGGCTGGCACTCGTTCATTCCCGATTCCATCAGGAACGAGATCAGGAACAAGTACAACGCCGGCTGCGCGGCAGGCATTCTGAATGCGCCTGACTCGGCCGACAATCCCGAGACCGACGCGAAGATTCCGTTCAGGTACGGCCCTGATAACCATGCGGAGATGAAGCGCAAGAACAAGCTCGCGCTTCAGCACGCGCTTGGGCTCGAGGAGGACGCGGACAAGGCGCTCTTCTTCTGGCCGAGCCGCCTCGATCCAGTGCAGAAGGGCCCGCAGCTTTTGACCGACATCACCTATCGCTTCCTCGAGAAGCATCCGGACGCGCAGCTCGCGATCATTGCGAACGGCCCGTACCAGCAGCCGTTCTGGGACATCCAGAACTTCCACGGCATCCATTCGCGTCTTGGCGTCCACAATTTCGACGCACGTCTTTCGGCGCTCGGCTTCGCGGCGTCCGACTTCACGCTCATGCCGTCGCTCTTCGAGCCGTGCGGCCTTCCGCAGATGCAGGCGCCGATCTACGGCTCGCTCGCAATCGCGCACAACACCGGCGGTCTTCACGACACTGTGGAGACGCTCGACGTCTCGTCCTCGACCGGCAATGGCTTTGTCTTCGACAACTACGACTCGAACGGGCTCTTCTGGGCGATGGACCAGGCGATGGACTTCTTCCACCAAGGCGCCGAACTTCGCGCGAGGGAGATATCCCGCATCATGGCCGAATCTCGCCGCCGCTTCAACCACGAGGCCTGCGCAAAGGAGTACATCAAGCTCTACGAGCAGATGCTCGACCGCCCGCTCGTCAAGAAGGAAGCATCAGAGTAATCGAGGCGAGGCGTTATGGCAAGACTTCTCGACGATCCATACCTGAAGCCGTTCGAGGCGGCGATACGTGGACGCTCGCAGCATGCGTTCGACCGCGCGGGCGAACTTACGGCGGGCAAGTGCTCACTTGCCGACTGGGCGTCCGCGCATGAATACTACGGGCTTCACCGCACTGCAGACGGATGGGTCTTCCGCGAATGGGCGCCAAACGCGACGAGCATGTGGCTCGTCGGCGACTTCTCCGGCTGGAAGATCGACCCTCGCTTCGAGTGCTTCAGGTTGCCGAACACCGACGTTTGGCAGTGCAAGGTTGCCGCGGGGCTTATCCAGAATGGCGACAACTACCGCCTCGAAATGCGTTGGGAAGGGGGACATGGCGAACGAATCCCAGCCTATGCGCGCTATGTCGTGCAGGATCCCGAGACGAACCTCTTCTGCGCCCAGGTCTACGAGTCGAAGTACGAGTGGCTCAACCCGTCTCCCGAGACTAAGCTCAAGACGCCGTTCATCTACGAGGCGCATGTCGGCATGGGTGGAGAGGAGGAACGAGTCCACACCTATGCGGAGTTCCGCGACAAGGTGCTTCCACGCGTCAAGAAGGCCGGCTACAACGTCGTCCAGCTCATGGCGATCATGGAGCATCCCTATTACGGCTCCTTTGGCTACCATGTGAGTTCCTTCTTCGCTGCGTCCTCGCGCTTCGGCACGCCCGACGACCTCAAGTCTCTCGTCGACACCGCGCATGGCATGGGCCTTCGCGTCATCATGGACCTCGTCCATTCGCATGCCGTGAAGAACGAGCGCGACGGGCTTTCGCTCTTCGACGGGACAGACTACCAGTATTTCCATTCTGGTGCGAAGGGCTGGCATCGCGCCTGGGACAGCCGTTGTTTCGACTACGGCAAGACCGATGTCCTCCACTTCCTCCTTTCGAACTGCCGCTTCTGGCTCGACGAGTACCGCTTCGACGGCTACCGTTTCGACGGCGTTACCTCGATGCTCTTCTGGGACCATGGTCTCGGCGACGCGTTCACTAACTATGGCATGTATTTCAACGGCTCGGTTGACGACGACGCGTGGGCGTATCTCCAGATGGCGAACCGCGTCATCCACGAGTCTCACCCGGGCGCGATCTCCATAGCCGAGGATGTTTCCGGCATGCCGGGAGTCGCCGCGCCTGCGAATGACTGCGGCATCGGCTTCGACTACCGCATGGCAATGGGCGAGCCCGACTTCTGGTTCCGTCTTGCCGAGAAGGTACGCGACGATGACTGGCCGATGGAGGGGATTTTCTGGGAGCTCACGAACAAGCGCGCCGAGGAGAAAGTCGTCTCCTACGTCGAGTCGCACGATCAGGCGCTTGTCGGTGGCAAGACGTTTTTCTTCCAGCTTGCCGACGCGGCGATCTACTTCGGCATGGCCAAGGACCAGCACGGCATCGAGACTGACCGCGCGGTCGCGCTCCACAAGATGGCACGTCTCGCGACGGCCGCTCTCAACGGCGGCGCATACCTCAACTTCATGGGCAACGAGTTCGGCCACCCCGAGTGGATCGACTTCCCGCGTGCGGAGAACGGCTGGAGCTACCACCACGCGCGCCGCCAGTGGTCGCTACGGGACGATCCGAAGCTGCGCTTCAAGGGGCTCGCCGACTTCGACGAGAAAATGCTCTCGGAACTGAAGAAGTCGCGTGCACTCTTTGGTGGCGGCGAGAGCGCGATTCCCACGAAGCTTGTGGCAAACGAGCCGGACAAGGTGCTTGCGTTCGTCCGCGGCGATCTCTTATTCGTCTTCAACTTCAATCCCGTGAAGTCGTTCGAGGACTACGGTGTGCTGGTTCCGCCGGCGTCTGACTGGAAGCACGCCTTCGACACCGACGAGCCGAGGTTCGACGGCCAGGGGCGCATCATGCCGGGGATGACGTATTCTCCGTCGCTTGTCCTCGACCGCGGGGAGCTCGTGCAGCAGATAAAGCTCTATCTCCCTGCCCGGACCGCGATTGTCTTAAAGCGGACGATTTGATATAATACCCGCCACTTCAGACCTCGGACTGTAGCTCAGTTGGTAGAGCACGACACTTTTAATGTTGGGGTCGCGGGTCCGATCCCCGCCAGTCCGACCAC
>Ga0265298_10003373_pt1 | contig 21173 bp, 19 predicted proteins | sample AusTroGonzalo_MG_3_FD_193486 | JGI IMG/M metagenome (GOLD analysis project Ga0265298, IMG submission 193486) | Bovine rumen microbial communities from tropical cattle in Woodstock, Queensland, Australia - Gonzalo_01 | ecosystem: Host-associated > Mammals > Digestive system > Stomach > Rumen ...
CATTCGTCGATATACTTCTTCTCCTTGGCGTCAAGGTAGAATTCGCAGGCATAGCCCTTCTCGTGAGCCAGATTGTTGGCGAAGAGAGAAGCGGCATAGTTACCACCGACCTTGTACTTACCAGTACCAAGAGGTGCTGAGCGGTCGTAGTCACGGACAATGACGTAAGGATTGCTGGAGAATCCGCCTTTGAAGTACGGTCCTACGGGTGTTACGAAGATAAGGAAACAGTACTCCTTAGAAGGATGAACACCAACCTGAGCACTGGTGCCGATGAGCAGCGGACGGATGTAAAGCGTAGCACCGCTCTCGTAAGTAGGAATCCACTCCTGGTTGAGGCGTACCACTTTCTTAACCATCTCGGTGAAGAGCTCTGTAGAAACCTCCGGCATCATAATGCCACGACAGGTAGACTGTAGACGGGCTGCATTCTCGTCAACGCGGAAAATACGTACCTTACCGTCCTTGCAGCGATAAGCTTTCAGTCCCTCGAAAGCCTCCTGTCCGTAGTGCAGACAGGTTGCTGCCATGTGCATTTTCAGATACTCGTCGGAGCATACTTCTATCTCGCCCCACTTACCGTCACGATAGTAACAACGTACGTTGTAGTCGGTCTTCATATAACCGAACGACAAACTTGCCCAATCTAAATTCTTCATAATGGTCTGTCTATTTTTGTTGTTCAATATTTCAAATTGGTGGCAAAAGTAATCAAATTCTGTCATTTATGCAAGAATTTCGCACAAAAAGTGTAAGATGTACAGATTTTTGTGTACCTTTGCCACCGAAAAACAAAAGATATTGTTTGTATTAATTGTAAAATAGAAAATGAGACAGTTTTTTATGTTGTTGGCACTGGTAGTATGTGTGGTTGCAAGTGCCACAGAGATGAACGACACGGTTGTGTTTAATAACCCGTCCAAGGTAACGGTGATGACCAACGACTCTGTGCAGAGAGTGAAGGTCTCTGGTAGGGAAGGAGATGAGAAATTTCACTACGAGTCAACCGTATCCATTAACAAGTCTACTACCAGAATAATTAAGAAGACCGTCACGGATGATGAAAATGGCCTCGTGCTAGATCTGGGTTATGGCTGGGCCATCCCTACCAATACCCCTGAAGGGCACGGCTTTGCAGTCTTTAAATCATGGGAGTGGATGATTGGTCTGCGTTACTGCTATACCCCGAAGAAAGCCCTGCAAACCTATTCTGTCGGTTTGTGGTGTGACTGGCGCAGCTATACGGTGCCCAAGAATAATATGATAAGCAAGAATGCTGATAACGTTGTGGTCTTTGGCGAGTATCCTTCTAACGTCAGCGAGACTTCCAGCAAGATTCGTGTCTTCAGCCTGTCGGTACCTTTCCTGTTTACTCAGAAGTTTGGCAAGAAGAGCAAGGCCAGCTTCTCACTGGGTCCTGTGGTGAATTTCAATGTGCGCGGTCGCATCCTCAATGAGTGGACGGACGATGATATAGAGCATGAAACCAGCACCAGGGAGATTGGTCAGCGTCCTGTAACGGTAGACTTTATGGGTATTCTCAAGTATGGCGATGTTGGTATGTACTGCAAGTACTCACCTATGAGCGTACTGAAAAATAAGTCAGAAAATGGTGTGGAGAATCCTCAGTTCCACTCATTGACCTTTGGCTTGTTCTTCTAAGAGTTCGGCCTCGGTCTTTGTGAGTTTATCACGGCATAACTTGATGAGCTGTTGGGCAGTTTTAAGCTGTACCGTCAGCTCATCAATCGTATATTCATTGTTCTCCATCTTGTGGACAATGGTCTCTAATTGAGCCAGTGCCTCTTCATATTTTAAACTCTCATTCATTGTACTATTGATTTGATGGTTCCTTTCTCTACCCGTGTTTCTATCTCGTCTCCAACCTTTAGCTGTTGCGGGTCACGTACAGCATGTCCATTGTGGAGCGTGATGCTATAGCCACGGCGGAGCAGTAGTTGCGGGTCGTAGCTCTGTAACAGTAGTTCTATCTGGCTAAGGCGGTGCTTCTGGTTGGTCATGATGCGTTCAATGGCTACTGATAGTTGTTGCTGAAGCATCTCGACACGATGGCGGGCATCAATAATGATATGTCCCATCATGCTGATGCGTTGTTGGGCAATGTTCAGACGTTCCAATACCTGCCGCAGGTTGTCGATGAGCAGAGCGGCCGCTGCCGTAGGCGTCTTGACACGTGTGTTGCTGACCATATCGAGAATACTTTCGTCGCGGTCGTGACCAATACCTGTAATGATAGGTAATGGGAACTGCGCTACATTTTCTGCTAATGCCAACGTATCGAAGCCGCTGAGGTCTGCTGTGGCACCACCGCCACGGATGATGACGACGCAGTCGTAGCCTTTTTGACTTTGAGCATATATTTCCACCAACGCATTGATAATGCTCTGTTCCACCTGTTCACCCTGCATGATGGCAGGGAAGAGGGTTACCTCAAACTTAAAGCCATATTCATTGTCTTCTAACTGTCTACAGAAATCACCATAGCCTGCTGCTCCTGCGGCAGAAATGACGGCAATGCGTTGTGCAAACAAAGGAATACACAACTCGCGTTGCATGTCGAAGACTCCTTCTTCTTTCAACTGACGGATAATCTCCTGACGCTTACGCGCCATGTCACCAATGGTGTAGGTGGGGTCGATGTCAGTGATAATCCACGAGAAACCATAGGCTTCGTGATACTGGGCATAGACACGCAACAGTACCTTCAATCCTACATGTAACGGCTGGCCAGTAACTCGCTCGAAATGGGGTTGCAGCATCTGCCATGTCTGTCGCCAGCACTTTGCAGAAGCCCGTGCCACAGGTGTGTTGGTCTGTTCTTCCTTCTCGATGAGTTCCATATAACAATGACCACCACGTTCACGACATTCAGACAGTTCAGCTTCTACCCAATATTCATCGGGCATCTGCATCTCGATGGCATCACGTACCATGAGATTCAGCTGGCGTAGGGTGTATCGATGGTCAGTTTTCATTTTTCACCTTTCCCTTCATATATGCTCGCCAGAAGTCTGGCACACCATAGCCGTAGATATTGTCTGGCTGGTCGTAGTTGTCACTATTCTGACGGACAAGATTGATGATTTCAATAGCACTTTTCTCTGGCAGTCCTTGCCATAGGCAAGCGACCAGCCCACAGATGATAGGTGCAGAGAATGATGTGCCCATATCTTCTATGATGACACCACGGCCATTGACTAAGAATGCCGGTGCACCAATGGCTACCACGTCGGGTTTGATGCGTCCGTCCTGTGATGGGCCGACTGAACTGAAAGGGGCTATATGGCGAGGCTCGTCGGCAGTGATGGCACCTACAGTCAATATGTTGTCGGCATCAGAAGGTACACCAATCTTCTTCCAAGGACTCATGCCAGAATTACCTGCTGAGTTGACGAGGATGATGCCTTTGCTGGCCAAGATACTTGCTGACCGACTGACGAATGCTGTACGACCGTCAAGGTGACGGAGCTTGTGTGACATCCAGGGATAGTCATACTCATGATAGCCTAAAGAAGAATTGATGAGGTCACAGCCTACGGAATCGGCAAATTCGGCGGCCATCGTCCAATAGTCTTCTTCTACTTCTTGTTCGGTCTGTTGGTCTTCACTACGCAGGAGCCAGTATGATGCCTTGGGTGCTGTGCCAATATAAAAATAGGGGGTGTTGATGGCCATGGTCGACAATACCTTGGTTCCGTGGTCGGTCTCGGCAAAGATACTTGGAGAAGCAGGACTGACAAAGTCCTGATAGCCACAGATGTCTATCTGTTGGAAAGCAGGAATGCGGTTAACATTCTTGAAACCTCCGTCAAGAATGGCAATCATCATGTTCTTTCCTGCCAGGCCAATTTGGTGCAGGCGATGACCTTGCAACAGTCTAATCTGGCTGTCGTTCTTGCCGTAGAAAATGCTTCCTATGCTGTCGCGCTCCTCAAAATCTTCATGGTAGGGCGTCTTTTGAGCCGTCGGTGTCACAGAATCAGGAGCTATCCATACAAGCTTGCTGTTGGCAACACATGCCAGTTGCTCCAGTTGGTGAATTCTGGTGCTGTCCTTCAGACGTACCAATACGGTATTCTGCCAACGGCTCTGACCAATGATGCTGACGTCTTTTTGCTCTATAAGACGCAGATAGCGCGGATTCACGGGGAGGTCAGTGCTGTCAATGGGCAGCTGCTGGCGCTTGCGACGTTCGATACTTCGACGTGACAAGTACCGGCCAGGGTGGGTGAGCGTGTAGGGAGAACCTTTCTTGTCGGTGAGGTATAGGCGATAGATGAATGATGGCCCGTTCTTGTATTTGACACGTTCAGCGGTATGTGGACTGGCGGCATACAAACATGTTGCCGTCAGTAGAAAAGACCATATCCATATCCATCGCTTCATAACGTAGTCGTTTAGGGAATTGCAAAGTTACGAATAAGTGAGCAAAATACAAAGAAAAATGAAGATAATTTTGGCTATTCGAAGAAATAGCAGTAATTTTGCACATTATTTATATATGGACAATAAACAAGCAACACTTGAATTAGGGACGAAGCCCGTTGGGCAACTGCTGATGCAGTATGCTATGCCCGCCATTGTGGCCATGACAGCCTCGTCATTATATAATATCATTGACCGTGCCTTTATCGGACAGGTGGTCGGCCCAGAGGCTATTGCTGGCCTGGGTATCACCTTCCCTTTTATGAACCTCAGTGCCGCCTTTGGCGCTGCTGTCGGTGTAGGCTCTTCGACATGCATCTCTGTGAATTTGGGACAGCGAAACTATAAGCGTGCGCAGCAACTGTTGGGTAATACTGTGACGCTCAACCTGATTATTGGTACACTGTTCATGGCGGTTTGTCTCATCTTCCTGGATCCCATCCTGTGCTTCTTTGGCGCATCGGAAGTCACGCTACCCTATGCCCGTGAATTCATGCAAGTCATCTTGGTGGGTAATGTGGTGACACATATGTATTTCGGTATGAATGCCGTGTTACGTGCTGCAGGAAAACCGCGCCATGCGATGTATGCCACACTGTTTACGGTAGCTTGTAATATCGTACTGGTCATCGCCTTTGTGTGGTGGTTCCGCTGGGGCATCCGTGGCGCAGCTTTGGCAACAGTGGTGTCGCAATCTTTAGCACTCTGCTGGCAAATGTGGCAGTTCAGTGACAAGAAGGAAATCCTGCATCTGAAGTGGGGTATCTATAAACTGAAGAAAGAGTTGGTGCGAAACATTATTGCCATTGGTGTCTCACCATTCTTGATGCAGACTACATCGTGTATTATCGTTATCTTTATGAACAACCAGTTTGTGCGTTACGGTGGCGATATGGCAGTAGGAGCCTATTCTATTGCCAACTCGGTGGTGATGATGTTCTTCATGTTTGTGATGGGTACGTGTCAGGGCATGCAACCTATTGTGGGGTATAATTATGGTGCCGAGAAATACGATCGTATGTTCCGCTGTATGTTCATCGCCATTGGCTGTGCTACGGGTATCCTGTTAGTAGGATGGGCACTCTCAATGCTTTTCCCTCGCGAGATAGCCCGCATCTTTACTACTGATGAAACGTTAATACAGTTGGCAGCACAGGGTATAAAGATAGATATGCTGGTGTTCTTCGTGGTGGGTTCACAGGCTGTCATCACCAACTTCTTCCAATGTATCGGTAAGGTAAAGATTTCTATCTTTCTGTCGCTGTCGCGCCAGCTGTTTATGCTGCTGCCGATGGCTTACATCTTCCCTCTGATTTGGAAGTTGGACGGTGTGTGGTATGCTATGCCTGCCAGTGACTTTGGCTCGTTTGCAATGACCATTCCAATACTGTGGTGGTATATGAAGAAGTTGAAAGTAAAAAATAATATGTGAGAGTATGAACGACAAAAAGCATATTATCATTTGTGTAGGTCGCCAATTGGGTAGTGGCGGACACGACATTGCTCGTATGTTAGCTATGGATTTCAATGCTAAGTACTACGACCGCGAGTTGCTGAATCTTGCTGCAAAGGAAAGTGGATTCAGCGAGAAATTCTTCGAGCAGAACGACGAGAGAAAGGGATTCTTACGTAGTCTCCTGAATGTACAAGCGACACATCTGAGCGGTGCCAGTCTCTATAAGTCGAACTTCTCGCAAGAGAGCCTGTTCCAATTTCAAAGCGATGCCATCCGTAAGGCCGCCGAAGAAGGGAACTGTGTATTCGTAGGGCGTTGTGCCGACTATGTGCTGCGCGACATGCCTAACGTGGTGACGGTATTTATCACCGCTTCTATGCGTAGTCGTATAGACAAGTTGCTGACGCAGCGGCCGATGACACCTCAACAGGCTAAACGCTATATCCTCGATGCTGAGGATAAACGTGCCTCTTACTACAATTATTATACTGGTAAGAAGTGGGGGGCTGCCGAGAGCTATGACCTCTGCATAGACTCCAGCATTCTGGGCTTGGTGGAAACCGAGAAACTGATAGCAGACTTCATCCGTAAACGGTTAGAACTATGAAGAAGATAGGCATCATCAGCGATACGCATTCCTATTGGGATGAGAAATACCTGCGTTACTTCGAGCCGTGTGACGAGATCTGGCATGCAGGCGATATCGGTTCACTGGAAGTGGCTGAGAAATTAGCCGCATACCGTCCATTACGTGCCGTCTGTGGCAACTGTGACGGTGGTGACCTCAGACTGATGTATCCAGAGGTGTTACGTTGGAAGTGTGAGGATGTGGAAGTGCTGATGAAACATATCGGTGGCTATCCTGGTAATTACGACTACTCTGTACGTGGTCAGTTGTATGCCAATCCGCCCCAGCTGTTCATTGCTGGTCATTCACATATTCTGAAAGTGAAATTTGATAAAACGCTGAACTTGTTGCATATCAATCCTGGCGCCGCTGGTTTGCAAGGGTGGCATAAGGAACGCACGCTGATAAGGCTGACCGTTGAGGGCAATAAATTTAGCGACTGCGAAGTTATAACATTAGGAAGATAACGAAACAACGAAATATTATGAAGAGAACGATTGTTATTACTGGTGGCGCAGGCTTTATTGGAAGCCACGTGGTGCGCCTGTTTGTGAACAAGTATCCCGAGTATCACATCATCAACCTCGACAAGTTGACGTATGCTGGCAACCTCGCTAACCTGAAGGATATTGAGGACAAACCCAACTACGAGTTTGTGAAGATGGACATCTGCGACTTCGATGCCTTCTACAAACTGATGCAGGACAAGAAGGTAGATGGTATTATCCATCTGGCTGCCGAGAGTCATGTAGACCGTTCTATCAAGGATCCTTTTACGTTTGCTCAGACCAACGTGATGGGTACGCTGTCGCTGTTACAAGCTGCTAAACTGTATTGGGAGTCGCTGCCTGAGAAGTATGAGGGTAAGCGCTTCTACCATATCTCTACCGACGAGGTATATGGTGCCTTGGAGTTGACTCACCCAGAGGGTATTGAACCTCCATTCACCACGACGGCCTCTTCTGCCGAGCACCATCTGGCATACGGTGACAAGTTCTTCTTGGAGACCACCAAGTACAATCCTCATTCTCCATACAGTGCTTCCAAGGCATCGAGCGACCACTTTGTGCGTGCCTTCCATGATACCTATGGCATGCCAGTCGTGGTGACCAACTGCTCTAACAACTACGGCCCCTATCAGTTTCCTGAGAAGCTGATTCCGCTGTTTATCAATAATATCCGTCATCGCAAGCCTCTGCCTGTATATGGTAAGGGTGAGAATGTACGCGACTGGTTGTTCGTTGAGGACCATGCCCGTGCCATCGACCTTATCTTCCATGAGGGTAAGATTGCCGATACCTATAACATCGGTGGCTTCAATGAGTGGAAGAACATCGATATTATCAAGGTGGTCATCAAGACTGTTGACCGCTTGCTGGGTCGTAAGGAAGGCGAGGATATGGACCTCATCACCTTTGTTACCGACCGTGCTGGTCATGACCTGCGCTATGCCATCGACTCGTCGAAGCTGCAGCGTGAACTGGGCTGGGAACCTTCACTCCAGTTTGAGGAGGGTATCGAGAAGACCGTTCGCTGGTATCTCGACAATCAGGAATGGCTCGACAATGTAACGAGTGGCGATTATCAGAAGTATTACGAAAAAATGTATTCTAACAGATAATGAAAAAGATTTTGCTTTTAGGCTCAGGAGAACTGGGTAAGGAGTTCGTTATTGCCGCCATGCGTGCTGGCCAGTATGTAATCGCCTGTGACCGTTACGACAATGCCCCTGCTATGCAGGTGGCTGACGAGCGTGAGGTATTCTCGATGTTGGATGGTGATGCCCTCGAGGCTGTCGTCAAGAAACACCAGCCCGACATCATCGTGCCGGAGATTGAGGCCATCCGCACAGAGCGTTTGTTTAAGTTCGAGGAGCAGGGTATCCAGGTTGTACCCTCTGCCCGTGCCGTCAACTTCACCATGAACCGTCGTGCCATCCGCGATTTGGCTGCTAAGGAACTGGGCTTGCGTACCGCTAAGTATTTCTATGCCAAGACCTTTGATGAGTTTAAGAAGGCTGCTGACGAGATTGGTTTCCCCTGTGTAGTAAAGCCCCTGATGTCATCGTCTGGTCATGGTCAGAGCTACGTCCACAATGATGGCGAGCTGGAGCAGGCTTTCAAGGAGGCTATGGAGGGCTCTCGTGGTGATGTCAAAGAGGTGATTATCGAGGAGTTCATCGACTTCGATTCTGAGTTCACCCTGCTCACTGTTACCCAGCAGCATGGCTGGCCCACACTGTTCTGTCCTCCCATCGGTCATGTGCAGAAAGCTGGCGACTACCGTGAGTCATGGCAGCCCTATAAGATTAGCGATGAGGCTCTGAAGCAGGCTCAGATGATGGCCGACAAGGTAACGAAAGCCTTGACGGGTGCCGGCATCTGGGGCGTTGAGTTCTTCCTGACCAAGCAGGGCGAAGTAATCTTCTCTGAGCTCTCTCCACGTCCACACGATACAGGTATGGTGACGCTCGGTCACACCACCAACCTCTCTGAGTTTGAGCTGCATTTCCGTGCAGTGATGGGTCTGCCTATTGCTGGTATCCATCTGGAGCATGCTGGCGCTTCGGCTGTTATCCTCTCTCCCGAGGCGGTTTCTGCACCTGTTGACCGCTCACTGCTCAACTATAACTTCGTTGATGCCCTCAAGGAGGACCGCACGCGCATCCGCATCTTTGGTAAGCCTGAGGCTCACAAGGGCCGTCGCATGGGCGTAGTGCTCTGCTACGGTGAGGTAGGTGACGATGTCAATGCACTGCGTGACAAGGCCAAGCGCCTGGCAAAGACAGTGCTGGGTACTGACCCCTATACCAAGTTTGAGCACTAAGCGATGATTGAAACCCTTCAATCCCTGCGTATTGTATTTTCGCTGACGGTTATGTTGGCGCATTTCTCCTATGCAGGGATTGAAGGTCATAGCACTGGTGTCGGCCCCATGTTCTTTATGATGATGACAGGGGTAGTGATGTCGAGAAGCTATGGTCCTAAGATACGGAATGGTAACTTCCGCTATGGTTCCTATCTGCTGCGACGTTTCTTTAAGTTCTATCCCCTTCATCTGCTATGTTTGGTGGCTGTGTTGCTTGTCCGCCATAAGACGCTGACCTCCGCCGACTACCTCTCCATCCTGCCTAATGCTTTATTGCTCCAGAGTTGGATACCCATAGAGAGTTATTATTTCTCTCTCAATGCCGTTTCGTGGTATCTGTCCGACCTGTTGCTCTTCCTTCTGCTTTTTCCTCTCTTATATAAGTGGATAGGGAAGATGGGGGATAAGGCGTTAGGGCGTACGGCCATCCTGCTCTTAGCTTGTTATGTTGGCTATGTGTCGTTGCTGCAGACTGACGACCTTAACTATTGGCTGTATATCTTCCCACCCGTCAGAATGCTCGACTTCATCTGGGGTATGATGATTTGGCGGTGTTATGAATTGCATCCTACGTGGGGACGATTCCGCAAACCCACCATTGTAGAACTGCTGTTAGCCGTGCTGGTGGTGATGACCATTGTGCTCTATCCCCTCCATGAACGGTGGCATGTGGCACTCATCCATTGGTTCGTACTCATACCCGTCGTGCTGATATTCATGCAGGGCGACCAGTATGGCGGCTGGTTCAGCCGTTTCCTTAAGACGCGTACCATGGTGTGGCTGGGTGGTCTGACGCTTGATACCTATCTGTTACATCAATTGCTTTTTGCTATCTTGCTAAATAATGCGTCGAAGTATGACGTAGTGTTGCCTTACCCATTGATGCTGATAGCATGTGTGGCTGTTGTCATCCTGATGAGTTGGCTGACGCATCGTTTCTTTGTCAATCCTGTCAATGCTCGTTTGAAGGCGTTCTGCAAAATATAATAATCTCAATGTAATCCCGTTATACCAATATGAATATATATTGTTACGACGAGTATACTAATTAGTAAGATAATGTTCGACATTATACGATATACGCCGGAGAAAGCTTCAGAATGGAATACGTTTGTGGAGCACTCGAAAAATGGAACCTTCTTGTTCTTACGTGGTTATATGGACTACCATAGCGACCGCTTTGCCGACCATTCACTGATGTTCTATCTGCAGGGCCGGTTATATGCCTTGATGCCTGCTAATGAAGAAGGTGAGGTGTTCTGTACACATCGCGGACTGACTTATGGCGGTCTGGTAATGGATAGCAAGACGACAGCAGCAGCAACTGTTGAACTCTTTCGTGAACTGAACGACTATCTTCGCACCCAAGGTTTCCGCCATGTGCTGTACAAGTGTATTCCTTGGATGTATCATCAGATGGCTGCTGAGGAGGACCTTTATGCTATGGTTCGTACGTGCAATGTCCGATTGCAGGAACGTGATTTGGGAACGGTCATCACCCAACGTAACACTATTCGATGGGAGCGCGTACGTCGTCGAGCACTGAAACGTGCTGTAGAAACTGGTATTACTGTAGAGGTCAGCAATGACTTTGAAGGTTTCTGGGATGTGCTCTGCGACAATCTTGCCCGTACCTATAATTCCAAGCCCGTTCATACGTTGTCGGAAATAGAACTGCTGCACTCGCGATTCCCTGAGAATATCGTCCTTTATGTAGCTCGTAAAGATGGGGAAATATTGGCAGGAATTGTTGTATATGTCAGTGCGCAGGTGGTACGTGCCCAATATAGTTCTGCCAGTCCGTTAGGAAAGCAGTTAGGTGCCATCGACATCATCTACGATCGCATCATCAATAATGACTATCGCCATCTGCCATATTTCGAATTTGGTACGTCGGCGTTGGGAAATACTAATATCATTAACGAGACACTGGTATTCCAGAAGGAAGGCTTTGGAGGTCGTGGCATCTGCTTTGACCGTTACGAATGGGATTTATGAAATATCTCCCATTGACTATTGGACTTACTTCAGCTTGATGCACATCTTTGTAAGGTCATCACTGGGCTCAGCACCGCCCACGAAGTCCTCTACGGCCTTGTGTATCTGCTCTGATGTCTGACGGGCATCGCCCCAGTCTTGCTGTAACAGGACTTTCAGACGTTCATCACCAAACTGTTCCTTATGGATGTTCTCTGCTTCGTTAATGCCGTCGGTGTAGACGAACAACGTTTTGCCGTGCATGTCATCTACTTCCTCGCCTTCATATTCCACTTCTTGCCACAGTCCAATGGGGGCATTTGACTCTACCTTCATGTATTCGCCATTGAGCAGGGGCGGATTATGACCAGCATTACAAAATTCCATATGACCTGTTTTGAGGTTGATGAGTCCGATGAACATCGTGACAAACATGCCTTGGTTGTTGTCCTCTACCAGTGCATGGTTTAGACGGGTGGCAATGGTGTTAGGCGTAAGGCGTCCGTCTACCAGCGTGCGGAACATACGCGTCACCTCAGCCATGAAGAGAGCTGCAGGTACACCCTTACCGCTGACGTCGCCTACACAGAAATATAGCAAATCATCCAGCAAGGCATAACCGTACAAATCGCCACCAACCTTTCTGACGGTTTACATACTCAAACATGTAGATGGCCTCGTAGCTGCACGCACGATAGTAGGTTTCCTGATAGTCAGAAAACTCTGTGGCATCCTTGACTCGCTCGATGGCATCAAAGAAATTCTCCGTCTCACGTGTACTATAACAGCGGTAGGCTTCATCTGTCAGTTTCTGCAGTTTCTGTGGTAACTGCTCTTCAGCGCATACCAATGCAGAACCTGTTACAAGTAACAGGAATACGAGAAATATGTGGTAAACTACTTTTTTTATATCGCTGCAAAAGTACGAATAAAAAAGTGAAATGCCAAGAATTAGAAACAATTTCTACTCATCTAATAGCAGAATGGTGGCCGAGCGCGCTGCTTGCGCACCCATGACAAGCACCTGAGCAATATCAGCAGTCTTCGATGGGCCACTGATGAACGTTCCGTAGCCGTAGTCGTTGAACTCGATGCGTCTGTAGGCTTCATGCATGTTGTTGACAATCTGTGACTTGGGCAGCAGAATGATGAGGTTCTCTGAGATGAAACAGACGGCTTTCTCCTTCATGGTCTGCGGAATCCAGACGCAGGCATTCTCAGCTACGCCAAATTCACCGCGAATGATGCCTACATCGGTGCCGTTGAGGTCGCTGGCACTGTCTACCTCGTCGGGGTTGCGCGTGGCAATGGTAATTTCAGGCAGGTTCGAGGCAATCTCTATGGCGTCAGGGAATAATTCACGAATGAGCATGTTTACATCCTTCCCTTCTTCTACTTCGATGGCATTACCACCCACGCTCTTGGTCATGTTTATAAACTGCGACAGTGGGTTAGGGTAGGTGACTGCCTGAATGTCACTCAGGTCAGGCATGTCGAACTGTTCGCGAATGTTCGACCTGTATTTCTTCAGTATATCTTCTTTGCTAGCCATAATATCTCATTATCTCAATTACTCAATCTCTCAATTTCTCCATCTCCTTCATCATCTCGTGGAACGGTTTTTTCGGGAATTTCATCATCTCGTGCCCTTCAGCCCATGGGTTGAGGCCGCAGTTCATGATGGACGAGGGGATGAAGTTAGCCCAATGGGCGAGGCCTGTGCCGAAGTTATACAGTCCTGGAGAATTGTAGAGCGTCGACATACCACGGCACATCAGTTTCTTTTGTGGATTGGCGGTGCCGAAGTCATCGAGCTGTTGGCGCCACTGGTATATCTGGTCGCCTAAGTTAATCTTGACGGGACAAACTGTCTGACAACTGAGACATAGCGTACAGGCCGAGACGTTGCCGCTATGCTTCTGAGGGTCACGTAGCATGCCAAGATTGATGCCAATGGGACCTGGAATGAAGTAGCTATATGAATAGCCACCAGAGCGACGATAGACGGGGCATGTGTTCATACAGGAGCCACAGCGGATGCATTTCAGAGATTCCCAATGTTCGGGGGCTGCTATCCACTCCGAGCGGCCGTTGTCCACAAGGATGATGTGCATGTGGTGAGCTGTCGGACGAGCCTTGCGGAAGTGACTCGTGTAGGTTGTGGTGGGTTGTCCGGTACCCGCACGGCAGAGCATGCGCTGGAAGACCGCCAAACACTCGTAGTTGGGGATGATTTTCTCCAGTCCGATGGCTGCGATGTGCAGCTTCGGACACGAGGTCGACATGTCGGCATTACCTTCATTGGTACATACCACGATGTCGCCTGTTTCGGCAATACCGAAGTTACCGCCCGTCATGCCTGCATCAGCAGTGAGAAATTCGTTGCGCAGCGAGAGACGTGCGCGATAAGTGAGGAACGTGGGGTCGTGATTGCCCTTCTCGTTGGAGATTCCTTTCTCTTCAAACAACTCTCCCACATCGTCGTGGTTCAGGTGGATGGCCGGCATGACGATATGACTGGGTGCCTGCCCCTTCAGCTGGATGATACGCTCGCCCAGGTCAGTTTCCACCACTTCGATGCCACGCTCCTCGAGATAGGGATTCATCCCGCACTCCTCGGTAAGCATCGACTTCGATTTTACCATCTTTTTTACGTTGTGGCTCTCTAAGATGTCATAGACAATTTCATTGAACTCCTCAGCATCTTTCGCCCAATGTACCTCTGCACCATTCTTCTCAGCGGCAGTGGCAAACTGCTCAAGGTATTCATCGAGGTGGGTAATAGTATGGCGCTTTATCTGCGAAGCTTTCTCGCGCAGTTGTTCCCACTCATCCAGTCCGTAGGCCATGTTGTCACGCTTGGTACGCACCGCCCAGAAGGTAGCGTCGTGCCAATGGGCATAGTTCTGGTTCTTTAGGAACTGCTTGGCGGCTTTGCTATGTTGTGTACTCATAATCCTGCTGCTAATATCTCTACTACATGTTTAAACTGAATGTTCATCTTCTGCTTTCTGGCAATACCGGCCATATGCATCAGGCAAGAACAGTCCGGACCTGTCACGTACTCGGCGCCAGTCTGCATGTGGCGCTCCACCTTGTCGCGTCCCATCTGTGCCGACACAGCGGTCTCCTCAATAGAGAACATGCCGCCAAAGCCACAGCACTCATCAGGACGCTCAGGCTCTACGACCTCTATGCCGTCAACAAACTCCAATAGGTCCTTTATCTTGTTGAACTTTTCCACATGCTGTTCAGAAGGCGAGGAGAGACCTAACTCGCGTACACCGTGACAGGAGTTGTGGAGGCTCACCTTATGGGGAAAGGTGCCTAAGCGGCAGTCTGTCTTTACCACGTCGTGTAGAAATTCCACTACATCCATGCAGCGCTTGGCCGTCTCGCAGTCGTGGTTGAGTAAACGTGGGTAGTTGAGGCGGATAAAGGCGGTACAGGAGACGCTGGGTGATACGACATAGTCGAAGCCGTTGAACTTGTCATCGAAATTCTCAGCCAAGGGGATAGCTTGTTGCTCGAACCCTGCGTTAGCCATCGGCTGTCCACAACAGGTTTGCTTCTCTGGATACACAACGTCCAGTCCCAAGTGCTTCAGCAACTTATAGGTTGCCATACCCACCTCAGGATAGACGGCATCCACGTAGCAAGGAATAAATAATCCTATCTTCATATCTTTTCACTTATATGACGTGTAGTCCCAGGAATACCATGAGTCCGTTCATCAGTATCCAGAAGATGGCAAACGGCATGGTCTTGCGCATAATTTCACCATCTTGACCCTCCATGTCGCAGGCGGCAGTAGCAATGGCGATGGACTGTGGCGACAGTAGCTTGCCACCCTCAGAACCCGCACAGTTGGCTGCAGCCAACCAGTTGGTCTCACTGCCTGAGACGCCGAAGAATGTTCCTTGATTAACGAGCCCGAGGTCACTGGCTGCGGTGGCTTGCAGTTTGCCAAACAAGATGTTCGCATTGGTGGCAGAACCCGTAACGAATGTACCAATTGAACCAATAAGTGGGGCAAAGAATGGGAAGGCAGCGCCAGTCAGCAGGACGAGACCCTTGGCAATGTCATTGGTCATACCTGTATTGTTCATCAGCATAGCCATCGCTACCAGACAACAGATGGTGACTACCGTCTTCTGTAGATTAAGTGTGGTCTTGCCCAGCAGCACCATCAGCTTGCCGAAGCTCATGCCCTGAATTAGTCCGCCGATGACAGCACCCAAGAAAATCATCAGACCGGCATTTGACAGCCATCCGAACTTAAACGTATTGCCAATGACTGGCAACTCGAACTTGGTGACCAGCGTATTGTTGAGTAGTTCGTTGACAGAGGGGACAATCTTGCTGGAGATAAGGATGAAGAAGATGATAAGACCATAGACGCTCCATGCCTTAAGAGTCTTGACAATACCAAACTTCTGGTGCTCCACATGCATCATATCTTTCTCAGCCTCATGGCGTAGAAACAGCTTGTCGTAAAGCAGCATGGCAGCGATGGCTGCGACGGAACCGAGAATGGCGGGCGTCTCAGGACCAATCCAGTGGGCGCAGCAGAACTGTACGGCGATAGAACAGGTGCCTACGAATAATGCGATGGTGATATTCTTTAGAATCTTTGTTTTGTCAGTCATCATCAGGATGAGGAATGGCGTGATGTAGAACATCAGCGAGAGTTGTAATATAATAAAGGTGGCAACCTCGCAGAGCTCGTCGGGGGTTGCTGTACCACTGGCAGCTACCTGATTGGCCAGTGTAGTAGCAGGTAGACCTACGGCACCGAAACCCACGGCAACAGTATTAGCTACCAAACAGATAACAGCGGAGAACATAGGCTTAAAGCCCAGTCCAATAAGGATGGCAGCAGGGATGGCTACTGCCGTACCAAAACCTGCCATGCCTTCGAGCACGCCTCCAAGGCCCCATGTCAGCAGTAATACCAATAGTCCCTTGTCAGAGGTCATCTGGATAAACTGCGTCTTGATGGTTTCAATCTCCTTCGTTTCACAAAGGATGTTATAGCTGAAGATGGCGCAGATAATGATGAGGATAATGGGAAAACATGCCTTCAGCAGACCTTCTATTACCGACCAACAGGTGATGCCAATGATGCTGGCGTCGGCAAACTTCTCTGGAATGATACCCATAGCAGGAACGGCAAAAAGGGCTAGCAAAACCGTTACGATGAGCGTAACGATGGCACTTCTGTAACCAGAAACCTTGAAGCCCATCATCAACACAATGAGCAATAGAATGGGGATAACGGAAATTAATGCAGTCATAGGTTTTTGTTTTTTATATAAGTATGGTTGCAAATATACGAAAAATATTGAATAGTGCGAAGAATTTTTAGAAAAAAGTGATAAAATAAGAAAAAAGTTTGTATATTTGCAAAAATAATGCGCGTAACCAAAATACTAAAGCTATGAATAGTCTGTTCTTGTCAGAGCTCAAGCAGTTCTTGCCATCTGACCGTATTTACACCGACGAGTTACGTACCCTCGGCTGGGGTACTGATGCTAGTTTCTATCGCCAGATTCCTAAGATGGTCATCCGCAGCGATGGCGAAGAGGAGATTTCCAAGATTGTCATGACGTGTCAGAAGCATAAGATACCCTATACCTTCCGTGCTGCAGGAACGTCGTTGTCAGGACAGAGTTGTACGGACTCGGTGCTCATCGTGGCGGGAAAACATTGGGAGAAATATGAGCTTGGACCTAATCAGGATACTATCAAGCTGCAACCAGGTATTGTAGGAGCTCGTGTCAACGAAATCCTCAAACCCTTTGGTCGTGTGTTCCCGCCAGATCCTGCCTCTATCGGCAGTGCAATGGTAGGTGGCATCGTTATCAACAATGCCTCGGGTATGAACTGTGGCGTCCATGCGAATAGTGACCGCATGCTCGTCTCTGCGCGCATCATCCTGACCGATGGTACTATCCTTGATACGGGTGATAAAGAAAGTCGTGAGCAGTTCTCTCGCTCACACCCCGAGTTCCTGCGTAAGATAGAGGCTCTGCGTGACAAGGTTCGTGCTAACGAGACATTAGCCTCGCGTATACGTAAGAAATATAGTATTAAGAATGTGACGGGCTTGAACCTTCGACCGCTGATAGCCTATGACGATCCGTTTGACATCATCGCACACTCGATGGTGGGTAGTGAGGGCACGCTGGCCTTCTTGTCGGAGGTGACGATGAAGACTCTTCATGATTACAAGTATAAGGCTTCGGCAATGGTCTACTTCCTCTCGATGAAAGAAAGTTGCGAGGCTGTGGTGGCCATGAAGAAACTGAAGGCTGGCGACGAAGACCTCCAAATGAGTGCCGAGAATCTGATGGTGAAGAGTGCTGAAATGCTTGATTACAAGTCGCTTAGCTCGGTTGACGATCCTGTTTTCCTGCAATACAAAAAGGATGTGGATGCTGGTAAGATTGAGGGCGTTCAGCCAGGCGACTATCATAACCTTACGGCTATTCTTACCGAGACGAAGGGTATCACCCACGAACAGTTGTTGGAGAAAATCGAGAAAATCAAGGAATGTTTAGGGCAGTTTAAGCTCTATATCCCTGCAGAGTTTACGGAAGACCCGAAGGTATATGGTAAGTATTGGGCTATTCGTTCGGGAATATTCCCTTCCGTAGGAGGTACGCGTCCTGTTGGTACGTCTTGCCTTATCGAGGATGTCGCCTTCCCCATCGAATCATTGCCAGAGGCTACGGTCAAGTTGCAGAAGATGATTGCTGACCATGGCTATGATGATGCGTGCATCTACGGTCATGCCTTTGAGGGTAACTATCACTTTATCTTAAATCAGAGTTTTGCTGATGAGCATGAGGTTGCACGTTATGCCGAGATGATGCGCGACGTGGCACGGCTGGTCGTTGAGGAGTACGATGGCTCGTTGAAGGCTGAGCATGGTACAGGCCGCAATATGGCACCATTTGTAAAATACGAGTGGCGAGACGATGCTTATGAGGCAATGAAGGAGTTGAAGGCTATCTTTGACCCTGACGGCCTACTGAATCAAGGTGTTATCTTCAACGAGGATCCGGATTGCTTTATCAAGTGCCTTAAACCACTTCCAGTCTTAGACTTTGATTTCGACAGCGTACCTGATGGCGGGCATTATTTGATGGACCCGACGTTGTCGACAGCCAAAGAGACCGTCGAGCAGGTGAAACGTGCTAACAAATGTATTGAGTGCGGATTCTGTGAGGTCAACTGCATGTCGTGTGGTCTTACATTGTCCAGTCGTATGCGTATCGCTGTACAGCGTGAAATCCGTTACCTCACCATGACAGGTTCCAATCCTGAACGCTTGGCAACATTGAAACAGCAGTATAAGTACTATGGTGACCAGACCTGTGCAACGGATGGCCTGTGTTCTACTTCGTGTCCGATGAAAATCAATACGGGTGAGTTGACACATCTCATCCGTCAGATGGATATGAACAATTCGAAGATGGGCTATAAACTGGGAGAGTTTGCTGCCAACCATATGGCTGGTATTAAGTCGGGGTTGCGTGTAGTACTCGATGTGGCTCACCTGGGACATGTAACTCTCGGACCTACGGTGATGACCAGTATTGCTCGTGGCATGAACAAGATGGGCATGCCGCTCTGGACGACGGCTATGCCCAAGAAACATCGTCAGCCCAAGAAGTCCGACCTTACACAGTTTATCATAGAAAAGTCGATACCTCAGAAGGAAAAAGAACATTCGCCTCTCAGAGTTGTTTATTTCCCCTCGTGTATTAATCAGACAATGGGACAGTCGAAGCATGGCGGAAAGATTCATGACCTGGTTGATGAGGTGATACAGCTGATGGCGAAGGCTGGCTATGAGGTTGTCTTCCCTGAAGGTATGGAACGTATGTGTTGCGGACAGATATGGGAGTCGAAGGGAATGCTTGACATTGCTGACCGCAAGAGCGCTGAACTGGAAGAAGCTTTGTGGAAAGCTTCTGAGGAGGGTAGGTATCCTGTGCTATGTGCTCAAAGTCCTTGTTTGCACCGTATGAAGAAAGTGATGCATCAGATGCACCTCTATGAGCCTGCCGAGTTCATTATGAAATTCCTGGTGCCGCGTCTCGACTTCCACCCGATTGACCGTCATATCGCGCTGCATATTACTTGCTCTACCCGTCAGATGGGTGTTGCGGATGATTTGATAGCACTGGCCAAGATGTGTTCAAACAATGTGTTCCTACCTGAAGGGGTGGGGTGTTGTGGCTTTGCAGGAGATAGGGGCTTTACCTTCCCAGAACTTAATAAGTATGGTCTGCGTAAGCTCCGTCCGCAGATTGAGGCTAACCATATTGAGGTGGGTTATTCCAATAGCCGAACCTGCGAGATTGGTCTTGAGACAAATACAGGCATACCATATATGAGTATCGTCTATCTGGTCAATGAGTGTACGACGCCAAAGGCTATTTAACATGTTTTTGTTCTTTTTTCTATAAAAGATTTGTCCGATGGCGGAATAATGTTTATCTTTGCCACGTAAAATAACTAATTAAAGAAAACGACAATGAATTATCAAGATTTTGAATTGAAGGAATATTCTTCTGCAAACGAACGTTTATGGGAGGCTAGCCAGGCATTTCCTGTGCTAATGAGAAAAGTATATGTATGGATGACGCTGGCATTGACCATTACTGGTTTCACAGCCTATGGTGTAGCAACCAGTCCAGGGCTCATGCAAGTTATCTATACCAATCAGCTACTTTTCTGGGGACTTATAATTGCTGAATTTGCATTGGTGTTTGGCGTTAGTGCCGCTATTAATAAACTGTCACTGACTACGGCTACACTGATGTTTATCTTGTACTCGGTCATCAATGGCGCATTGCTATCGTCCATTTTTCTCATATATACGACATCATCTATCTCTACGGTGTTCTTCATTACTGCAGGAACATTTGCCGCAATGGCTTTTGTTGGCTATACCACCAAAACGGACCTGTCATCTTGGGGAAAGATACTGCTTATGGCATTGATAGGTTTGATTATAGCAACCATTGTCAATGTCTTCATTAAGAGTACCATGTTTGATATGATTCTGAGCTATGTCGGTGTATTAATCTTCGTTGGACTGACAGCATACGACTCTCAGAAGATCAAGCAGATGCTCTTGCAGGCTCCTGATGCTGGTGAGAGTGCACAGAAAGTTGCCTTGTTGGGAGCACTGACCCTCTACCTCGATTTCATCAATCTGTTTATCTATTTGCTGCGTATTTTTGGAAAGAGAGACTGATAGTCCTCTATATATATAATAAGGTATATAAGTTTTCGCATTGTCATGAAATGCGAAAACTTTTTATTTTCTTGAAAAAAGTTGGTGAAAAGTTTTGGTGTTTCAGAAATTTGTTGTACCTTTGCATCCGCTTTCGCGCTAAAAATAGCGACGGGGGCGCAAGAAGAAAGAGTTCTTTGAAAGTCTTACATAAAACAGAGAAGTAGTACAAGAAGCGAAGTAGAAATACTTCGGGTAATATGAAACCGTCAAGCTTCAATAAATACTACCGGATATGAGCGTTCTGAGCATACAGAGACAACATGCAGGAATTTTACAAGGTTCCTAGGAGCGAGTGCAATGAAAGTTTACTTTCAATTGCCGAGCGACGACGGAAGCTGTATATTTTTCTGCGAAGCATAAAAAATATACAATGTAGAGTTTGATCCTGGCTCAGGATGAACGCTAGCTACAGGCTTAACACATGCAAGTCGAGGGGCAGCATGATCTTAGCTTGCTAAGATTGATGGCGACCGGCGCACGGG
>Ga0265298_10003374_pt1 | contig 21171 bp, 11 predicted proteins | sample AusTroGonzalo_MG_3_FD_193486 | JGI IMG/M metagenome (GOLD analysis project Ga0265298, IMG submission 193486) | Bovine rumen microbial communities from tropical cattle in Woodstock, Queensland, Australia - Gonzalo_01 | ecosystem: Host-associated > Mammals > Digestive system > Stomach > Rumen ...
CCGAGTCCACCGGTTCGACGTGAAGCCCGCCTCCACGAGGTTCGTACAAACGCTCGGCCTCACCTCCAGCGCCTCAGGACCGTCCTCCTGCACCGCCTCCGAGACGAGCAGCGTCACGTTTACAGCCTCAGCGCCGTCCGCGTGGGACTTCTCGTCCAATCCGTCCTGCGCAAGGCCCACGTAGTACATCCCGGCCGTCGGCCTCTCCACGAGCGCCCTCACGTCGGACGAGCCCGGAACCCCGTCCGTGCGGCCCTCCGCCACGATCGCGCCCTGCGCGTTGTACACCCTCAAGAGCAGGTTCGTCCCCGCCCCCGCGCCCGCCGTCGAGACGAGGTAGCTCTTCCCCGCCGCAAGCTGAACCTTGTACAGGCATTCGTCGATGATCCCGTCCACCCACCTGCTGTCGGGCGCGTTCACGTAACGCGGCGCCGCGTTCGAGGAGACGCCCACCGACAAGGTCCCCGCGACCGGGTGCTGCGCCACCGCGCGCGTCCCCGCCATCGCGTGCTTGAAGGTGAAGGCGTCGCTCGCGCCGTCACCCGTGCCGGAGAAGTGGAGGAGATAGGAAGCCTTCTCCGTCGGGAAGACCGCCACGCCTTCAATTCCAAGCGAAGAGTCCTTTATGCTGTCGGGTATCGCCGGGGTGAAGGTGAAGTCGCCAAGACCGCTGGCGAACATGTACTTCGAGCCGACTTCAAGCGTGGTGCGCGCATAGTAGTCGCCATCTACCAACCTGTAGGTCGCGGTGGCGGCTGTCGTGGAGGGAACCACCGTCGCCGGCGTGTACGCCACCGACACCAGCGTGTACGACGTGTCGAGCGGCGCGCCCGCGTCCGCGTGCCGCACCGCGAGGTAGTAGGTGCCGGCGGACAGCGCCAGACCGTTCGTCGAAACCATCGGCCCCATCACCGCAGCGGTCGTGGAATTGGAAATCGTGAACACCGCGTCCGCGCCGTCCTTCTGCTCCAGGCGGAACTTGTAGATCGAATTCGCGTTCGCCGTGAACCGGAAGTGATCCACGGGATCCTCCGCGAAGAACGTCCGCGCCGACTTTACGGCCGCAGCGTAATGCGTCAAGGTCGCCGCGCCAGAAGCGGTATTGTCGTTAGGGTCGAAGGTGTCGGAGTACACGCCCGTGACGACCGTCTCGTCGCCCTCGGCATTCCATTTCCTGATGCCCACCGTCTGGTTGGTCGGTGTCGAGAAACCCGTCACGGACACAAACCTGACGATGTTCGTCCCCGCGACGAGAATCGACGCGCCACCGTCATACTTGTTGGCCGTCTCGTTGTTGAGATACCACTGTCCCGCATCGCTTCCCTTGATATTGACGCACAAGATTCCCAGATCCTTGCCGTCCGACGCGTACGCCGAGACGTGAATGTTGAAGTCCGGATATGTCAGACCCTGCCCCTCCGCCACGGAGACGCGCAGACGATAGACGGCGTTCTCGCCCGCCGTGATCGTAAGACCGTCGGAACCAAGCGAAAGCGAACCGCGCATGGTCGATGCGGACACCGCCTGCTCCATGGTGCCGTTGACCTTCTTCAACGCAGCGGCAAGCGAAAGACCCGTCGTCGCATCGCCCGTCGCCGTAGCCTTGATCCTGTACGTCACGCCATTACGGACGCTCAACGTGAACGTCTTCGTCCAATGGCTCTCGTCAAGCGTCAGCGCGCCGGTGCCCGCCACGTCGACAGTCGCCGGATCTGCATCATAGTCGCCGGGGAGGGCGGAAAGCGGCGTCGGGACGTCCTCCGCCACGTCTATCTTGCGCGCCGACAGCGTCACGGCTCCGCGCGTCGGCACGTCGGCCGACGTCACCTCGTCCAAAGCCTGGCACACGCCAACGTACACCGTGCCCGCCGAGGCAGCCTTCACCACCGTCCGCACGTCATCCGAAAGGCCGTCCTTCGACGTGTTCGAAGCGAGAATGTTGCCTTCCGCGCCATACACGCGCATTTCGAGGTTCGTCGCCGCGCCCGAGGTTTCGAAAAGCCACGCTTCGCCCTGCTTCACGACGATTCGGCAAAGATCCTGGTCGATCACGCCGTCGTAGCAGCCGGAATCTGGATCGTTGACATATCCAGGCCGTATCGTCGCCGAGTAGTTCTCCGCCGCCTTCAGCTCCACGCTGTCATGTTCCGCCGGCGCACGCGAGCGCGACATGCGGTACCTGAGCGTAAACGATTGCGAATCCGCCCCATCCACCGAAATCATGTATGTGCCGGTCGCGAGCGGATAGACAACGTAGCCCACGTTGTTCGATTCGTTCGCGAAGGCAGGGTCGTCGACGATCATCACGTCGAGATCGGAATCTATCGACAAGCCAAGCGGATTCGCCAACGTGCCGCCGACCGTCGAGAAGTAGTAGCGCCGGTTTCCCGTCAAGGTGGTTTTGTAATAGTACTGGCCATCTATCATCGTGCCCCCGGACGAGCCCTCCGTCGTCCCCACGGACAGCGACGCGGGATTGTCCTCGGTTCCGACAGGACGCGAAGTGTCCGACGATATCGATATCGTGGCCCTGTCCGCAATGTCGCCCGAAACGTAGATGTAGAACCAACCGCTGTCGGGATCGTCGTCATCCCAAGAGTCGGACTCAAGCGTTGCATAGTACGTATTGCCGTACGAATAGGTGTCGAACGACGCCATCGGGGCATTGTCGTCTTCCCAATCGGTGGACACGTCAAGGGAAATATCCGCTCCGCTCTGCGCGGTCACCTTGCACGTTGACCACTTGCTCAACTTGATTTTCAGGTAATACGCGCCGTATCCGCTGTGCTCCTTCATGTCGGGGTCATATTCGTCAACCAACGTTACGGTCTTGCTCGCCCCCATCGAGATCGAGGCGGCGTTCTTCATGCAATCGCCCGTAGCCGCCCAAGTGCCGTGGACAGCCATGAGGCCGAGCATGGCAAACATTCCGTAGATATATTTCTTTTCCATGGGTTCCTCCGCTCTTGATCAGTTCAATCCTGTTGTCTCCGCCGTCACGCGACATCCCCTTCGGATGGGCGTGGTGCGGTTTGGTCGCACCAACTCGTTGCAGGAACTGCAATCCAGCGAATAGTGAAGCGTATCGTTGAACCAAAGCGCGCCCATGATGAACGGCAGGTCGATTTCACCCTCCACGCAACCGCAGCCGGTCCATCCCGGCAGCACGACGCCGAAATACGCCGCCTGCGCCTCCGATGCAGCAAACGGCAAAACGACCCTCCCGCTCACCACGCCCTTGGAGCGATTGAACGAAAGGCTTGCGGAACCCCCGGCCACCCTTATGGAATGTGCGGCAACCGTCGTGACTGCGGGCGCGACAACCTCGGCCTCGCCATAGTCCTGCGAGGATGCCAGTTCTTCCGCATGGAACGTAAGCGCCACAGTCGAAGAAACGTCCGTGGACGCGAGACAGGACGCCAAATCCTCGTCCGGATCGTAATACGATCCCACCGCATCGTATGCCATCGCGAAATCGCCCTGCTCCGTCTTCGCCTCCGTGTGCGTCCACACGCTCTTGAAGCGCGACGATGCGGTGATCGCACGATGCACGTGGTTCGAGGCGTAGGCCTCCGCCGCGCCCGCGGCAATGCTCAAGGCGCCCGAAAACACGTCCGTCGTCGAACGCAGGTAGATCGGCAACGTCGCCGTCTTGCCGCCCGCATCCACAGCCAGCACCGACGTTCCCGACACCGTCCGCCCGTTCGGGAGACGCCCTGCGTAGAGCATCCTGCCGGCATTCGCGGCAGACTTCGACATCCGCAGGCTGAACGCCGAGCATCCCGTCGGCGCAACCGCCTCCCCGCCAGACAGCCTTTCGGACGGAATGAACGCCGCCGTGTAGAGCCCCTGCCACGCCTCGGCCGTTTCTTCGGCAGACCAGCGCGCACCCGCATCGGTCGCGAACGACAGTTCGTCGTAGATGAACGCCGGATCGACAAGCGTACCGCGTATCGCGCCGTCCGCATCAATCTCCAAAGTCATCCGGTACCGGGCATCCCGCGATTCCAGCGATGCCCGCGCAATGCCGTTTGCCATGTCGAAAGATTCCCACGAAGAGCAGGAAAGCGACTGTACCCCGGCGGCGCACTTGTACTTGGCACTAAGCCGCCCAGAAGAAGTCAGCGCAAGCGAAATAAGCCCCGTCACCCTGTCAAGTCCCGCATCGTACACCGGAATCGTCGTAAGCGATATCGGCTCGCCCAGCGCCGGAATCGCGTCCACAATGGCGTCGGCAATGGTAATCTTGACACGGACCACGCCGCCAAACAGCTCCGAACCGTCCTCCAAGGTCCTGGCAATGCGGTACGTGCATTCCCATTCGCCGCAGAGTTTCGGCGTTCCGGCAACAAAGAAACCCTTCGTCGCATCCACGGATGCACTCAATCCGGATGGCAATACGCCCGACACCTTCAGCACCCTGAGCGTGTCTTGGGCAGAGACGTTCTTCAGCCCCAGGGTCGCTTCTCCGGCGACCCCCTTGACGAAGTGGAATTCGGCAATATCCTCCGCAAACGTCGGTGTAGCCTTCGCGAACAGACGAACGGTCACTTTGGGCCTGCCAGACGCGAAAGGCAACGTAGAATCGGCAAACTCGAACGCTATTTCGTCGCCCTCCACAACTCCCATCCCCGGAAGCGTGAACGAGACGCTCTTCGCGGACGTCCTGTCATGATCGCTCCATTCCAGCCGAACAGGGTCAAGCCCGCCGTAGGACGGCACGATGTTCACAGATGCCGCGCCGTCTGATCCCTGCAGACGGGCAACCGTCATCGTAAATACTGACCCCTCCTCCGCCAGGACGATGGTTTTTGCCGCAAATGCAGGTTCAGTCGCGGCGAGCTTGAACACCCCTGGCATCGCCGCCTGAGTTTCGGTTATGAACACCGAGCATGTATCGTCGGCGATCTCCACGCCGTCGCCATCCAGGAGAACAAGGGTAAAGCCCAAGGTCTGGACGCCGTCATCAACGTAGTCCGCATGGATGGCGAGGGGAATTTCAAGATCACCCTTCTCTCCATCAAGCCACGTCAATTCCACGTCCTTCCAGGTGTACTTCTCTGGCGGCACATGGTCTTTCGACTCGTCGTCAAGCTGCACCATGACGCGAGCGGCATTGGATCCACCCCCCGACCGGCTGACTTTCAACATGATGTTTGTCTCCGATTCGGGAATCGTAATGACAGTTGTCGCGAAGGAAACGACACCCGGCCGCCACAGCTGGTATGTCGCGCCCGACGATGCGGCTGTCATCGCAAGCGTACCGCCGTAGACGGCCCTGTAGAGACCTTTCTCGGCGTCAACCACCTCAAAATCCGAAAGGCTACCGTCCGTAAATCCAACGAACCGATACGTTTCGCCAGCTGCGATTTCGACATTGTACGTACCTGCATTCCCACAAGTCGCCGACGCCTCGCCGGGAATAAGCGTCAGCGTGGAGGTGAACGACGTGTTGAACACACTTGTAAGCTTGCCTTCGTCCTTGAAGAGGAGACGCGTCGCCGTATAGGCACGAACACGAAGGTTGAAATCCCCCCCCCCCGTTGTGCTTGACCATTCTAAGTCATTTGTTCCAACGGCAACCGTTTGGCCATCCCTGTACAAATCAAACACCAACGACTCGTCTCCGTTATTGACGAAAGTCAGTTGACCGGGACAGACGCCACCAATGCCGTACCACGCCGTCTTGTCCGAAATCTGGAACGACACGTCGGTAGTTTCGCCCATCTGGTGTTCCAGCGTGGTGGTCGTACGATAGCCTCTTGACTCTCCATTGCCCTCCGAAAGGAGCAGAAGGTCTTGAAGCCGCCCGATGTTCTCCTGAACGTCATAGACCCGGCTATTGTCACGGTAGGCGGCAAAACGCGCTTTGACCGCATCATCCTCGATCAGCAGAAACGTCGGCTGGGACATGCGCGCCGCCGTCGTTTCGGGCGCAAGCCACTTGGCCGTGTAGTGCGTGATGCGCGCGATCGCCCTCTCGGCATCCTCGACCGGGATTGAATGACGCGAAAGATACCCGGCGCCGCTCACGGTGGCGTTGGCAGGCTTGTTCGGGTTCGGCTCGTACGTGAGAAGCCTCGGCGCACGAGTCCCCTCGGCGGTGGCCGGCTTCGACGCCAACCCCTGGTCAAATACCACCAGCGCCACGTTGTTGGCGGCAGCCCATTCATAGAACGAGGGGGAAGAGAGAAGCGAACCTTCCATGCCAAGGCAGTACGGACACCACAACGTACCCGTAAAGAAAGCGAGCGTATAGGCCTTCTCGCCCTTTAGGCGCTTCGCGGCAACAGCGTTGGTGGCCGCGTCGTAGTCGAACGTGAAACGGCCAAAGGCGAATTCCTCGCCAATCCAAAGGGGATCGCGGATGTTGAGGCCGGATTCCGACGCCGAAACAAGCGTGATCGAGCTTGTCTGCGCCCCGCTCCCTCCGGCATCGGAAAGAGACAGCTCCACCCTATCGTCCTTGCGCGGCAAATATTCGGCGGGAAATACGATTCGCACGATCTTCTCGATTTCGCCAGAAGCCCAGGCCACCTCGTTCGTCACGATGGCCTCGCTTCCGGGAAAGTTCGCCAGCAGAAGACTCGTCGCATCCATCGAGGAGTAGAGGGCTGATCGGATCAATGGGACATCCGTGTACGTGGTTTTGCCGACAACCGCCTCAAGGCGATTGCCCTCATAATCGCCCACCTTGAACTCGGCACCCCTGTAAACGCCCGCCCAATCCTTCGTGTAGAAATCGCATGAATCCATGAACTGCTGCGCGAGCGTACCGCTTGTCACCGGCATCTTGCCGTTAAGACCGGAAAAGCGGTTCGTCGTCGCCGAACCGTCAGACTTCGGCCAATAAACGCAGACATAGGGCAGTTCGCCGGAATTGTTCCGCGCAAACTCCAACGCCTCACCACCGGCAGAATCAAGGATCATCACCATCTGGCGCTCGGACGCCCATGTCTCAACATTTTCAGCATCAAGTTCGCTTTTCAGCAACGCGCAGTTCGAGCAGGTAGGTGACGTATAGACAAGTACCATCGGAACATGATATGCTTCCGCATACTTTTTCCCCTTCGAAAAGTTTGCGTTCCAGCTACCAAGCTCGATCTCTCCTATGGAACCAGTCAATGCCTCTGCCGAAAAAGGCAAAAGCATAAGAGAAAACAAAGCGAAGAAAAGTGACCTGCTAATCTTTTCTCTTGCCATTTACGATTGCTCCTTGGTCTTGTTGGTTGGTCGATGCCGAATGGCTATTTCTCAGTTTCGCAATTTCCTCATATACTTTTTTCACATTATTTATGAACTCGTTAAGCTTCTCGAATTGTTTTGACTTGAAATACTCAACCCCATTAGGGTACTCGATTTTTAAGTTCGGAACCTCTATCGCTGTTATCAGCTGGAGAATTTTTTCGTTCCGAATCGGAGTAAGAGCCTCAACAACTTCTTCATCGGTATAAGGATCAAAGGTTCCTGCCCGCCTAAAATATATGCGCGAAAGCTTGATTGCTTCCTGATTTGAATTTGAATTGTCGGCAGATACTTTCCCCTCAACCCGGTAGATGTGCCAACTATCGATAGCATCTACAATATCAGTCGTTTCACCGACCTTCATGTCACGAAGACGTTCCCAAAGGCCTGGTATGTCCTTGAAATCGGCTTCAATGTACTGATCCCCAAAATCCACCTTTGCAAAATCAGGAGACATATCATACTTATTGTGCAATTCATAAAAATCGGCACCGTTTTTGAGAAGCTTGACGACATTCGTCATGATGGATGATATGAGCGCATTCGTTTTTGACGAATCCTCATTCGTTAACACAACAGAGGCATGAAAACGGCTAATTTCCTCCTTGCCAATCGGATAGGCATTCGAAAAGACATTCTTCATCAAAGCCTCGGTCTTAAGTTCATTCTCTAAGTTGTTCATGAACTGTTCAAGTATCCCCAACTTCTTCATCTCATCCTTAAGTTGATTGAAATTCTTCACAGAAGGAGTCGCTTCGACATACTTGCTCTCAATGCCCGAACGAATCTTGTCCACGGATACCGCAAAATTGCCATTGGTCTTTGCATATTGATCAAATGAATACGAAACAATAGCGTTTTGAATGAACGCCGGAACAAGCTGCTCCGAAGCCTTGAGCGCCATTGTCTGCAATATCTTCGGGTCGCAGTCGGGTTTCATGTACTTCGTGTATTTTACCCGAAAATCAATATCTTTAACCAAGTCACCCTTCGTATAGGTTCTCGGTCCGACTACAACAAGCACATCGGCACTATCGGGTAATGTAGATTTGGCCGTGACATCTCCATCTTTGCCACAGCCAAAAATGAAAACAACTGATAGAATTGAAATTGCATTGGCTAAAGATTTCATGTCAATTCCTCTTTATTTTTATGAAGAGGGGGGGGGGCTTTTAGTTCGCCCCCCCCTCTCCACTTTATCAGCGCTTATGCTGACTTGGTTCTATCATGAATTAGATTAGAACTGGAACGCCGGAGCAATCGCCGCCGCAACCTGATCCAACTCGGCATCGGTAAACGTCGCCGTGTCAGGAGCAGCACCCGGAGCCTTGACCAGGAAGCCCTGAGCGTCAACCGTAGGAGTACCGCCACCACCCAAAAGACCAGCGAGAGGAGCTAACGCCGCATTCAGCGCCGCGATGTTGGCCGCAGTATAGTTCTCATTGCTAAACACCGCATAATCCGGGATGATCGACGAAAGCGGCTTCGTACCCTTGGAGAGCGAAGCGTTGTACTTGAGCGACCAGGTTCCAGACGCGGGAACAGCAAAGGTTGCATAGTAGCACGGATCACAGCACCACATCTTGAATTTCTGGCACACATAGGCGATCTGCGCGAAAATGCGAGTATCATTTCCGCAATCGTCTTCCGAACCAGCCACCAACGGGGCAATCCAACCAACGCAGTTGCCGGAAACGCTGGTCATGCGATGAACGTTATCCTTTGAGTAGAACGTACCGAAACCAGCGGCATGGAAACCATAGGTCGGATAGACAGTAGGATTCCAACCCACGGCAACCTTCGTAGCCTTCTGACCATAGCGACCGAGGAACCAGAAGTTAGGAACCTCATTCGCGACGGCAGTATTCGGCAAGTTGTTGCAGTTGTAGTTCACCGAGAACCAACGATAGGGCCGCTGACCAGCAGCGTTCACCGCATTCCACGCACGGAACGCAGGGAAGGACATAGCACGCTTCGCCTTCTTCTCCCACATCACGAACATTGCACGGCTACCTGCAGTATTCGGGTCAACGCAGTTGGACTCGCACTGCCAAAGAACGCCTTCCCACGTACGGGTCGCGTTATCCATCCAGAAAGTCCGACGCGTTTCAAGTTCCCTATCCCGGAAGGATCCAGGGTAAGCCGCACCCGCCCAGAGGGCCGCACCAGCGGTCAGCTGAGCCTGAGTCAGATTGGCGACAGGATCTCCGGCCGCCGCACCAGCGGCTATAACAGCAACATCACCTGCGCCAACATAGCGCGTCCAAATGCCGCCACCTTGGTTGGCGAGAAGCACATTACCGCACTCGCTCTTCTTGCCGGCAAGCGTCTTCAAGGAGAACTTGACATTATAGACCGAGCAACCAGCGGCGACGCCAGTCTCGACGCACAGATCTGCGTTGGCGGAAACCGCCGCCGCAAGAGCTGCAACAATCATGAGTTTCTTCATTTTTTTTCCTTTGTTTGGAGTCGGGCTTGTTGGACCCTTCTCCGATCTCCTCGTTTCCTCTCGTTCCCGCAGCCACTCGGCCACGTTCGCTCAAGTTCCCTTGGAGTGGTTAACTTGTGTCCTCTCGCTCAGCCGAGTCAACTTTCGTTATGCCCTTGGTCCGTTAACCACAGGCCCGGACACTACGTCCGAATCCTCTACCTTGCTCAAAGACGCCGCCATTTTATCAAATCGTTTTGCACCGCGCAAGGGGGTTTTGAAAAAAAATTAAAAAAATTTTTTACCCCCCAAATTCCCCCGCCTTCGCCAAGGCTTCGGCGGGCAAGCCGTTCCCCGTTCCCCGTTCCCCCTTTATGCACGAAACCGAGGCGCTGAAGATGACGCCTCGGTTCGAGCAACAAGTTTAACCATCTGACTATATGCATGACATGACGCAAAATGACAAACTTTCAAAAAAAATTTTCGCCCCGTCAGATTCCATAGTGCAGCAACCTCATTCTTTCGCCCCGCCCACGAGGTTTGAGGCTGCCGAATGAAGGAGGAACGCAAGCGGCACGCTGTCCCCAACTTGGACATAGGAGGAATTGTTGGCGGCAAAAAGATACAAATCGTCCTCTTCCACCCTTCTGGCCAGACGCCTCAGCTCCGCCGCCGCCTTTTCTCTCGTGATTCCGCCTGACTTCAGGCTCGCGAAGATATCGTGCGTAAGCACCCAGGCGTCAATCCGCGCCATCGCGAATTGACCGTACGACGGCAAGGCGCCATCATCTTCAGGCTCCGCGTCTGGCGCGTCGGGAGGAATGCGGACAACCGAGTCGAAGTCAAGATTCCGCCCCGACAAGCACGTCACGGAGAAAACCGCCACCACCGCAAAAGCCAGCGCAAACAAGGTTGCCGCCACCCATCCGTTGCGCCGCCCTCGAACGGCCTCGCGCCGCCTCTTGCGCAGACGGGCCAACTCCATGTCGATTCGGCATTCCTCTTCCTCGCGCCGGACCTTTTCAAGGGCTCGCCTGTCAATGCATTCCCGACCTGCCGGGTTGGAATGCAGCAGCTTAGGCAGAACATCCCGCCAAATCGGATTGTAGGCTCCAAGGACAGACGGCACATCCGTCCTGGCATCATGCCAGAGACCGGTCAGCAGGCGGAAGATTATCACCCCAAGCGCGTACCAGTCGCTTTCCTTCGAGGCGGACAGCCCCATCTCCACCTCGGGCGCCATGTAGCCCACGCTTCCCATGACCATCTTCTTCCCGTCCTTGACGGCGGTCAGCGTCTGCTCCAGCGAGAGGCCCACGCCGGTCCGAAGCTCGGGATCGAACACCTTTGCCAGGCCGAAATCGGAAAGGACCGCATGTCCGTCCGGCCCGATCATGACATTCTGCAGCTTCAGGTCCCGATGCAGGATGCCTCTTGCGTGGATATACGAGAGGCCTTCGCGGAGATCGTCGTACCAGATGGCCACCTGATCCTCGTCGACGCTGCCAACGTCGACATCCGCCAGCGTCTTTGGGCGTCCATCTGGAGACAAGACTATGTCCATCACGAAATATGGGCGTCCCGTGACATCATCCTCCCCTACATCATACACCCTGACTAGCCGCGGATGGCCAAGCTTGGCGAGAAGCCGCCCCTCGGCAAAGAACCGCGTCTTGACTGCCGCCACCTCGCTCCGCGCGTAGGTGAATATCTTCAGTGCGTAGTGCGAGCCGAGCGTAACGTCCTCTACTTCGTAGACCTCGGCCATGCCCCCCTTCCCCAACAGACCGATCACTCGCCACTTCCCTATGGTAGTCCCCGCCGCCAGCACAGGGGCACCGGCCTGTCCCTGCTGCGCGCTTGCACATACTTGACTATTGCCCATGCCGCATAGTATACCAGTTTCCCGAATCGCCGCGCAAGGCCTGAATGACTGCTTTCGCTACAGGGAGATTTGGAGGTTCGGAGTTGGGGTTACATGTTTTCAAGACTGAGACCGGAGTAGTCGCAAGACCACCCATTGGGCAACATTCCGGCCTTGCGGAAGAATGCTTCAGTTTTCGCTTTCAGAGCTGATATGGATATGTTCCGTCTGTCGCGCTTGACCTCTATGAATCGCATCCGCTTCTGAAGTTCGTCCTCGCAGATCAAATCAATTTCGTTCTCGCCCTTTCTGTCCCACCAGCCGCCAATCCGCGTATAAGTGGCATCCTCTTTGAATCGCGCGCGGAAGTAGCTTTCCAAGGCTTCGCCGGAATATGTGTCAAAATCCCTTCTGACAATTCCGAGAAGTTCTGCGAAGCGCCCCATTTCAATGAGATACTGGTACTTGTACACGAACCTGAACCAGAACCTGAAGAAGCGATCCTCTATCTTGTACAGGCTCTGCTTCCCGCTTGAAAGCCCCTTGAACGGCAGCTTCTTCTCAAGAATGCCATACTCAAACTCGAGTTTGGACAGGTAGGCTCCCGGATCAACGCCAACCGCATTCCTGATCGCACCATAGCTCGTGTCTCCGCTTGCCACGGCCGCGAGAATCGAGAAGTAGTTTCCATAATCCTTGCCGAATTCCTGCACAAGCACCGATCGCCCTTCATCCAGCATCGGCGAACTACGCCTGAATGCCGCATCAAGCATCCCATCGCGCGTCACGGCGCCCTCGTCCATCAATTGCTCCACATATCGCGCCACCCCGCCAGTCAACGTCCAAAGCGCCAAAAGATCGTCTGGCGCGAATCGCCGATTTGGGGAATATGTCGCCAAAATGTCCTTCAGCACCGATATTCTAAATGGCTCAAGCGTGATTTTGCCGGTGTTGCGCCCGTACAACGGTTCCCCCTCGTCGAAGAATATCCGTCCCATAAGCCTGTTAACGCTGCCACAAACGACAAGATTGATTCTAGCCTCCTTGTGGAGGGAGTCCCACACGCCGGCCATTTCGCTGAACACGCTCTGGTTGACCCGAAAGAACTCCTGAAACTCGTCAATGATCAGCGTAATCGGGCGTCTCGTCGCTTCCTGCATAACCCATCTGAAGAGCGAGGTGAACGAATCTGCGCGACCAGGCAGACGCACGCCAAGCACCTCCTCCGCAACGTTCTGCATCGTTAAACACAGTTCGCGCTCCGCGCTCCTCGTTACCAACCAATATATGTAGGGTCTGTCCCCCAAGGCATGATGAAGCAATTCCGTCTTTCCGACCCGCCTCCGCCCTGTAAGGACTGTAAGGCGACTCGCCTTTTCGGAAAGATCACGCAATCGCCGCAACTCTTCCGTCTCTTCTTCCCTGTCAAAAAAGTCCATTCAAAAACCTCTTTAATCGCTATTTGCTTAATGGCCATTTGCTTAATGGCCGTTTGTTTTGCGGTCATTGTACTAAACCTTTCCGTAGGAGTCAAGTACCCCACTAGGGCCGACGCACCAATTTTTTACGGTTCCAGCTTTTGGACGGCGCAGTTGACGAGGTAGCGCGTCTTGGATCCATGCTTTACTGATTGCTCTCGCTAGTTGATGATTGCTTTCGCTACTGGGAGATTTGGAGGTTCGGTTTCATGAGCGCCACTGGGGGTGGGCTGGCCGCCCGCAAGGGATTTCGTTTTCTCGCGGACGAACCAAGACACCCAGGACGCCCAAGACACCCAAGACGGTGGCAGGGTGGGCTTGCGCGCAAGGCCATTGGCCTGCGCGAAGCCACGGGCGTCCCGCCCGTTGCATGGAATGCCCATGGTCTGCCAACGCAACGCGCAAGATGCGCGTTGTCCCAGTGGACCTACTCCCGGCGCGAAGCACCAGGCAGGCGCTGTCCTGGGTGTCTTGGGTGTCCTGGGTGTCTTGGCCTAGGCGCGGATCCCGCGAAGCGGCCAAGCGCCTGCCTGGCCACCGGCCCGCCGCCAAGATGGCGGCGTTCCCAGTCAAAGCCCTGCGCAAAGCCCCTAACTGGGAAAGCCGCCTTCTAGGCGGCGCTTGGGCAAGGCCAAGGCCGCGTGATTGGCTCGCGTTCGGGGTCTGGGGTAGAGCCCCAGCTATAAATCTCCTGTGTAGTTCTACACGTTCTACATGTTCTGCACGGCTAAAATGTTACCTGCGGTTCATGCTAGAACTGGTACTGGATCGAGAACACGGCGCCGGAGCCGACGCCCAGATTCTTGACGCTGCCCTTTCTGTAGAACTTGTCCTTGTCGCCCGTCTCGGCGAAGGCGGCCACGAGGCTGAGCTTCTTCGTCACGAACCAGGCGACATGCGCATCCCAGTAGTCGTGGTTGCGGATGGAGTGACCGCCCGTGGCGCGCGTATCGCCCGCGTTCACGCCCTGCTTGTACTCGAGGCCTATGGCTACGTTCTCGGCCGGCAGCACGTCGATGTTGCCGAATGCCACCACGTCGTAGTCGTTGTGCCCCACGACGCCGTTCACCACCTCGTCGGAAAGCAGCAGGCCCGCCGATAGCAGCACCGGCACAGGAGTCTGCTTGATCAGCTTCGAGGCGACGATGTAGCCGTCGAATCCGCTGTGGTCCAGATGGAACGCGTCGACCGTCCGCGAGTCCGTGTACTTCCACACGCCGCCGATGGCGAGAGCCGGTACCCACGACGTGTCGAAGGCGTTCTCGTCAAGGAACTTTACCTTCGCACCTATATTATAGGTATTGATCGACTTGTCGCCGTACTTGTGCGCGTTGATGAACCCGTAGCCGGTGGAGAACTCCACCCGGTCAGCGAACGTGATCGCCGCCGAACCGGCCCACCAGTTGATGCTGGCGTCGTTGAGGTTCACGTACCAGGCGCCGACCTGAGGACGCGAAACCTTGCCGTTCAGCGCGGAGTGCTCGACCACGTTCGTAGTATCTCCTCCGTCCTCGTCCCATGGCAACCCGGCCGTGTAGGCCAAGGGGTTGAAGGCTATGCCTCCCGTACCCTGCAGGTTGTTCAGCGGCACGCCGCCATGCACGGCCGCGCCAGCTATGGCCGCAACCGAGAATGAGATTACGGTGCGTATGAATTTGCTGTTGATCTTGGTGTTCATTTGACTGTTCCTTGTTTTGAATGTTGTTTGTTCGGGGTTGACGCCGGATATTCTACGATACTTTCCTGGCCAAAGGGTAATCGGAAGTATTGCCGTCTTTCAATAGGATAATCCTATGTTGCCACATGGGCACGTCTTCTGCCCGGCGCGCCGTTTTGCTATAATGCGCCGCACATGATTCCTTCAACCTCGACAACCTTGCTCCGGCAGATCGGCAACGACGCGCGCCACGCGCGGTGGGCCGAGTTCGTAGCCCGCTATTCTCCGACGTGCCGACGTTTTCTGCGGCGGCACTTCCCGTCGCTGGAGGCCGACGACATCCTCCAGGAGACGTTCGCCGCGCTTGCCAAGGCGCTGCCGGACTACCGCTACGCCCCCCAGGAGAAGGGCCATTTCCGAAACTACCTCGGAGGCATTCTCCGCAACAAGGCGCTGATGGCCTTGCGAAAACAGAAGCACGATAAGGAGGTGCTGGCGGATTACGCCGACATGGAGAAATCCTCCCGCATGGGAGGGACGCGCTCCTGCGCGTCCGCCGCCGACTGGCGGAAGGCCGTCTTCGAGATCGCCCTGCAGCAGCTCATGTCCGACCCGTCGATCCATGACCGCACGAAGCAGATATTCGTCCGCACCGCGATCCGGCAGGAGAGTCCGGCGGCGGTCGCGGCGGCGCTGGGCGTCTCGCGCAACGTCGTGGACCAGCAGAAGCGTCGGACGCTCGCGAAGTTCAAGGCGCTTGTCGCGGCGCTGAAGGGAGTCGTTTGACGGATTCCGCCGAGGAGTTCCTCGCGCATCACGACGATCCGCGCGAACCGCCTATCCTCTCGGACGGGCAGGTCGTCGGCGACTGGCGCATCGCCGCCTTCCTTGGACGGGGCGGCAGCGGCGAGGTATATCGCGTGGTCGAAACGCATGGGGCACGGGAGGGACGCGCTCCTGCGCGTCCGCAAGCCGCCGCGCTCAAGATCCTCGCACGCAACACCGAGACGGCCCGCGCGCGGTTTCTCCGCGAAGCGTCTCTTCTCGCCACGATGGACAATCCTGCCTTTCCGCGGTTCTTTGCGCAGGGCGAGACCGACGGACGCCCCTATCTCGTGATGGAGTTGCTGGAGCCGCGCGTATTGCCGTCGTCCGATGCGGAGGTCGCAGATTTCCTGTTGAAACTCTGCGATGGCGTCGCGGCCTTGCACCGCATGGGGTACGTCCATCGCGACATCAAGCCGGGCAACATCATGTGGCGCACGGGAGGGACGCGCTCCTGCGCGTCCGCCGTCCCCGTCCTCATCGACCTTGGTCTCGTGAAGGACATCACGCGAGCCCCAGACGCCTCCGGCACGTCGCTCACGCTTGTCGATGGGCATGTCGCTGGCGTCGGCACGCCCGGCTATGCCGCGCCGGAGCAGCTCGTTGGCGACGCCCTCTCGCCGTCGGCGGACATCCACGCGCTCGGGATGCTGGCGAACGCCTGTTTTGACGGACAGCCGCCACCCGTCTGGGGACGGATCATCGACCGTGCGACCGGCTCGATTCCCGTGCGCCGCTATCCCGACGTATCGGCGTTCGCCCGCGCCATCCGCCATCGCCATTGGCGGAGAAACGCCCCCGCTTTCATCGCCGGTGCGCTGCTGTGTACAGCAATTGCCATCGTAACGTGTGGTAGGGCGGTCGCCCCGCGACCGCCGTCTGGAAGGGATGGCCAGCCGAGCCGTCCGCCCTCCGAAGAGTCCATTGCCGCGCGCGAACGGGATGCCTGGGCCGCGCTTTGCACAGATGTCGTGACGAACCGTATTATCAGGACCGTTGAAGGCGTCGCGTCTGCGCAAACGAACAAACTATCCGTCTCAAACCATGACTTTCTCGTAGTGCCGGTCTCGTACCGTTATAGACAGTCGACAAATCAAGTTCAGGCCACGATTGTCGATCTGGGAGGGCGAACAAACGTTTTCACTAACCCAATAAGCCTTGCAGCTGGACGTGAATACAGGATTGTCGGCCCTGGAATGCTGGACGCCGTTCTCATTGGGCCAGCCAACATACGCTATCATGTCGCCCGAAAGCGCAGGCATGTCCAGACCGCCGAGGAACGCAGGCAGCACGACCCTGCCACAGGCAAAACATATCATACCAGCGGCCTTGCTCCTGGAGATACGATTGATGACGGGCCGCTGAACGGCATGGTGCGACTCGCAAACTGCACGCTCCGAAATCGCACGGGCACATACTGGCCGACGAATGGCCTTTTCTACAGCATGGAGGGTCATGCCCGACTTGAATTTCCAAATCTCAAGGAAAGTCGCGAAGTTCCAGTCCGGGACTTCACAGCACCGTTCTCGGAAAAGGACGGAACCGTACGATTTTCAACCCGTTAAAGCCTTTGTTTTCTCTCGGCATGTCAGATTTCAGTCCTTGCGCGCAAGAAACAAGGTAGAGGACTGGAGAAGCCCTGTCCTTCGCGAAGACGGCGCGAGATTCGTGCGTTGGTCGATTCCTGTTGGCAAACCCGACCGGAATGTGATACAATTCGCACCAGAAATCTTAGCGTTCGGAGCTTTGATTGGCCAAGAGAAACCTGGAAAGTTGCTTGCACGGGCCAACGAAGAGTCGAATGTGCCCCCCATGGGGCGCATTGTCTTTCGTGAATCGTGCAGGGCTTTCCAGGGCCTCTCTTGAAACACGGGAGAGATTGCGCCCTCTTTCTTTCCTGTGAACGGAGTACGGGCACAAGATGAAAGAATAAGACGATGAAGAACTTGATAATTGCGGGCCTTGTGGCTTGTGCAGCAGCAACCACATCCCTGCTGTCAGGATGCGATACCAACAAGGAAAAAGTTCAGGCTGAAGCCATAGCGCTTTTCAAGGCAGACAAGTGGGGCGAAGCTTCCAAACTTGCAAAGACCACTCCCATTACTAATCCAGAATTGCAGAATTTCATGGGCAGAGCCTGTGAAAAGAAGGGCCGCGATGCCTACGCGGTGGAGTATTATGAAAAGTCCGCCCAACAGGGATTTGCCGAGGGGCAGTATAATCTTGGCTATTTCGCTCTCAAAGGATATAGGGCTCTTGACGGAAGAACTGTCAAGGCAGATATACCGAAAGGCATATCTCTTTACGAAAAGGCCGCCGCGCAAAATCACGTAACTGCGTTACTGGAATTGGGGAGATTCTATGACCAGGGTGAAAACGTTGAAAAAGACCATAAAAAGGCCTTTGAATTCTTCAAGCGTGCCGCAGATCTGGGATCTGACATGGGTGTGCGAAATCTTGGTGTCCTTTATGCAAATGGGCGTGGCGTTGAGAAGGATCAGGCAAAGGCTGTCGAATACTTCAGAAAAAGCGCAGAGAAAGGTTTATTATTGGCGCAACGCAACCTTGCCGACTGTTATCAATTCGGTAAAGGTGTGAAGAAAGATGTCCGGCAGGCAATCGCATGGTATGTCAAGGCGTACGAAAATGCCCAAAAGGAATGGGAGTCAAATAACAAGGCAAATAAAGAAGCGTCTACAAACGATATGGATATTATCAGCTATACCCTTGCAGGTATTTATTACGAGGGAGACGGCATCCCCAAAGACATGGGCAAAGCTGTTGAGTGGTGGAAGAAATCGGCAACGCTTGGCAATGGTAACTCCGCGTGGAATATATATGTTACATACAGAAACGGTTATGGCATCGAGAAAAATGAAACCGAGGCAATTAAATGGCTCAAGATTGCCGCCGATACGAACTACCAGAATGCAAAAAAAATCTACTACGCTCTGTCAAAGCGCCATGATACAGCTAAATCACTCGAAGAATTCAACGAAGTATGTGATGGATTCCCACTTGATATGGAAGATGCGAAACTTGAGTATATCAATTTGAACAAAGCGCTCTGGGAAGACATCTCTCTTACCCTGGATAATTGTCTTGATGTGGAGAAGACGATGCGTATATTGTCGCCAGCAGCTCAGGAGAAAGTCTTGGCTGCCATACAAAAACACGGCAAGGAGACCTGGACTGCATTCATCTCTAAACATAAAAAACCTACCACTCTTCAAATCCAGAATTTCCTCAGCCAATACGCTAAGAAGTATATTGTAATTCCAAGCACAGAAATCAGAATTGTTAGCGAAAAATTCACGGTTGCAGATCCTACTAAGCCTGGCTTTGGTGTAGGCATCTATGTTTGGCCGATATCTAATCTCAGCAACCCAATGAGACTGTCGGAAAGATTAAGCGCAGCGCAACTGCTGGAAAAATTAAATGGCCCAAAAGTGTCTGAAGCCAAATTGTCCCAAGGCGACGTAAAAGCAATTTCAGGATTCGTGTCTTTGTCTAAAGGAATCTACTTTTCAGTAGGGGGCCAGTTCCATGATATTCAGACGACACAATCCGATTCTTCCGCAGATCAGCAGGCTAAACTTCAAGCTGCGATGAAACGAGCCACCGAAGAATCAAAGACGCAAGAGGAGCTGATGCAGCGGCTTAATAAAATCAAAGATGCCTATCTCAAGGGAGAAAAGCTAGAAGACTGACGGAGATACAGATCGTATCACTCCATAGTCGGCGGTTTTTGTTGGTTCGGTCGCGCAGGAGCGCGACCCTCCCGTTGCGGGCGCAATAAATTGCGCCCCTCCCGTGGTAGGGCGCGCGCCCCGCGCGCGCCGTTACGTCGTTCAGATCGTCGCCAGCGCCTCGTCGAGGGCGGCGATGATGTCGTCGATGTGCTCGAGGCCGATGGAAAGACGGATCAGCTCCGGCGCGACACCGCCCTTTCGCAGGTCTTCGTCCGAGAGCTGCGAATGGGTGGTCGAGGCCGGATGGATGATGAGGCTCTTCGCGTCGCCCACGTTCGCGAGGATGGAGAAGATGTCCCCGTTCGCCGCGTCCGTGACCTTGCGGGCCTCCTCGGCTCCGCCCTTCACGCCGAACACCACCACGCCGCCCGCGCCGTTGGGCAGGTACTTCGCGGTCAGCTCGGGCTGCGAGAGCGAAGGATACTTCACCCACGCCACCTTCGGGTGATTCTGGAGCCACTTAGCCACGGCGAGCGCGTTCTCGCTGTGCCGCGCGATGCGGAGCGGCAGCGACTCCACGCCCTGCAGGAAGATCCACGCCGCGTCGGGGGCGAGCGTCGGCCCCTGGTTGCGGATGCCGACCGTCAGCAGGCGGAGCGTGAACGCGATTGGCTTCAGGGGCTCGGGCAGGTCGTGCGCGAAGCGGAGGCCGTGATATCCGGCGTCCGGCTCGTTGTAGAGCGCGAACTTGGGATCGGTCCAGTCGAAGTTGCCGGCGTCGATCACACCGCCGCCGATGCCCGCGCCGTGTCCGCCGATCCACTTCGAGAGGGAGTGGATGACGAGGTTCGCGCCATGCTCGATCGCGCGGAGGAGCGGCGGCGGCGTGAACGTGGCGTCCACTACGAGCGGCAGGTGGTGCTTCTTCGCGACGGCGGCGTAGCCCTCGATGTCGGCGATGCCGAGCGCGGGGTTGCCGACTGCCTCGATGAAGATGAGCCTCGTCTTCTCGGTGATAGCGGCCTCGACGGCGGCGAAGTCGTTCACGCGCGTGAAGTTCACCTTGATGCCGACGTTCGGCAGGATGGCGTCGAACTGGCTGAACGTGCCGCCGTAGAGGTTGCTCGCCGCCACGATCTCGTCGCCGGCCCGCGCGATGTTCGTGACCGTGAAGTAGATGGCCGCCGTGCCGCTCGAAAGGGTCTGCGCCGCCGCACCGCCCTCGAGCGCCGCGATGCGCTTTGCGAGCACGTCGTTCGTGGGGTTCATCAGGCGGGCGTAGATGTTGCCGAGCTCGCGCAGGCCGAAGAGGTCGGCGCCGTGCTTGGAGTCGCGGAAGTTGTATGCCGTGGTGCGGTACACCGGCACGGCCCGCGCGTTGGTGGCGGGGTCGCCGTGCGCGTCCTGCCCGGCGTGGATCGCCAGCGTCTCGATATGGTACTTTCTGTCGCTCATGTTGATGCTCCTTTCGGATTTTCGTTCGTCGTTGCCTGATGTGGCGTTGACGCCGAATAGTGTAGCATCGGAGCGGCAGTATCGGGTAATCGGAAGTCCTTTCTCCTTCCGATAGGGCTTGCCTATGGCCATCCAATGCGGTGGCGGCGATCGTATGGCCGTTCAGGTCGAGCGTCACGGCGTTCGTGACCGTCTGCGTCGCGTCGCCGTAACAAATTCCAGTGGGCGTATCTGCGTTTTTCACCTTTGCGCTTTGGGATCGGAAACAACCAGAACAACTGGTAAAAACAACTTTGAAGAGGTGCGCGGGCTAACTCGCCCGCGCTTTTTCTGTCTTCTGCACATCGTAGCTGATGGATTTTGGTATACTTGCGCCATCGCCACCGTACAGGAGATTCCATGATGGATGCAGCAGAGCTGAAAAACCACGTCTATGACATTGGCGGTATTTCTACGACACGGACAACCGCGAGATCCTGACCTCCGACGGGAAGCCGTTCCAGGATCGGCAAATGGGCACGGGCGAG
>Ga0265298_10003376_pt1 | contig 21168 bp, 20 predicted proteins | sample AusTroGonzalo_MG_3_FD_193486 | JGI IMG/M metagenome (GOLD analysis project Ga0265298, IMG submission 193486) | Bovine rumen microbial communities from tropical cattle in Woodstock, Queensland, Australia - Gonzalo_01 | ecosystem: Host-associated > Mammals > Digestive system > Stomach > Rumen ...
CCCTCCTGAACAGGAACGCCGGCAGGAGCAGATAAAGGAACCAGCACATTATACCCACGTGCAGACCCGAAACAGCCAGCACATGACTCACGCCCGATGTGGAATATACCTCACGCAGACCGTCACTGAGTTCTTTTTTCTCACCCAGCGTAACGGCCGATGCAACCGCCAGTGCATTGCCCTGCAGCCCCCACTCCCGGTACTTGCCGATGACAGAGCGGCGGAACCGCACGCACCGTGCACGCAAGCTGAGGTGACCTTCTGGCCCGGCATGCCAGTCCTTGGCCTGCACACGCAAGGTGCCGGATATGCCATGGCTTAAAAGATATGAAGCATAGTCAAAACCTGCCCCCTCGCTGGAGGGCTTGTTTATCTTACCGTCAAAGATGATTGTACAGCCAGGCTCAAGCGACAGCGCAGCACTGTCCTTGGGGAGATAGAGATAGATATTGCGGTCACGGTACAGGCTGTCAGTAAGCGTCACTTCAAACTTATAGGTGCGTTCACGCTCAACGGGATAGGTGTTGACCACGCCATGATAGACCGCCCACCGCTCCGGCCATTCCACACGCACCTGATTACGCTGGATGATGTATGAGAACGCACCGGCTGACATAAAACAGAGCGACAGGCAGAACCCTGAAAGACGGGGCCGTCTGTCGCTATAGATAAGTGTAAGTAAAACCAGAACCGGGATAATGGCAAGGGCACACCAAACCGGCACCTCTGCCCGGGTGTTTAAAATGGTATCCGATATGATTATCCCTGCAATAAGGGGAATGACCAGCCTTATAGAGGGCCAGTCCTGGAGTCTCACCTTAGGTTACAACTTTTTGAGTTCTTGGATGGCGGCTTCAGGGTCTGGAGCGGAGAAGATGGTATTGCCGGATACAAGCGCATCAACACCAGCCTTTACCAGACGGGGTGCAGTCTCAAAGGTGACGCCTCCGTCCACCTCAATGAGAGCGTTGGAGCCGGTATCAGTAATGAGACGGCGCAACTCCTTTACCTTCTCTATTGAGTGTTCTATGAATTTCTGTCCGCCAAAGCCGGGATTAACGGTCATGAGCAACACCATGTCAAGGTCACGGATGACATCGGTCAACATGGACACCGGCGTGGAAGGGTTGAGGGTGACAGCAGCCTTCATACCGCGGTTCTTGATCTCAAAGATAGTGCGGTTAAGGTGACGGCAGGCCTCATAGTGTACGTTATAGGTTGTCACGCCAAGCTCCTGGAAGCGATCCATGAACTTTTCGGGCTCAACTATCATCAGATGCAGGTCAAGCGGCTTGGTGCAGTACTTGGCTACATACTTGAGTACGGGAAAACCGAATGAAATGTTTGGTACAAAGACTCCATCCATGATATCCAAATGGAGCCAATCCGCTTGGCTGCGGTTGATCATCTCAAGATCACGACGCAGGTCACCAAAATCGGCCGACAAAAGCGATGGTGCTACTATTGTGCTCATAGTTTCTGTTTTATGATACTAATCCACGACGGATTACGGCACAAAAGTAGTCAATATTATGCTACAAAACTCATTCCGGCCGCTAAATTGCGGATAAAATCAAGAGTCTTTTTGGAGGGCTTACCGTATGAGCCGCTCAAGACGGCAGCACGGATAAGGGATTGCGACGGGTAAGAAGAAGTAGTAGAGGTCTGATCCATAGGCGTCCTTTGATTTGTACACCTATAAAACGCAAACCTTACAAAAATAGTATATGAAAAAGGGTTATTTTTTCAAATACTGCCCCAGAGTATATCCTGAGACTGCTGCTTCTATGCCGATTATACCGCGAGCGAGAGGGCTATGCCGTTGTCAACGGACATCTTGCGGATGTTGATGAGGGCATAACGCATGCGACCCAGGGCGGTATTGATGGATACGCCGGTGATATCGGCTATCTCCTTGAAGCTGAGGTCCTGATAGTAACGCATAAAGACTACTTCACGCTGATTGTCGGGCAGGGCATCTACCAGACGGCGGACATCACGCAGGGTCTGCTCATTGATCATGGAATCCTCTATGTTCATCTCGGCCAGGCTGGCGTTGTTGAGGAGGTCATAATCCTGAGCGTCGTTGCTTACGGTGTTATCATTCTTGTCCTGACGGAAATAGTCTATTATCAGGTTATGGGCTATTCTGGTCAACCAGGCACCGAACTTGCCTGTGCTGGTGTAGCTGCCCTTTTGAAGGGTTACTATGGCTTTTACGAATGTGTCCTGGAAGATATCATCGGCAAGGTCACGATTGCGTACAACAAAGTTGATGTACGAGTACAACTTGTCCTGATAACGTGCTAAGAGGGTATCGAACGCCTTGGTGTTTCCGTTTGAATAAAGAGCTACCAACTGATCGTCGGTAAGCTGATTCAAATTCTCCATTTACTTCTTCTTTACTTGGTTTGTAGGAGTAAAGTTCAGTCTATAGGCAGTTCGTTTTAGTGAATAATTGTGTTAATGATGTGGCAAAGATAGTGCAAGCGAGAGTAGAAACAAGCTTGTTTGTTTATACCGAGTGCAGCCTATCTTGGCCGGTTCACCGGCAAAGGTAATGTGAATTTTTCTTAATGCACAACAAAAATGCTGTTTTTAACACTTTTGAGAGGGTTATTTCTTTCCAATACCGCCAGGCAATCACCTTCCCGAGCGGCAGTTCCAGGCTACTTCAGCCCCATCAAGCCCTAAAGCTCCGCGGAACCATGCAATAAGGGAGACAACGTTCCCTTATTCCATAGTCCCGCTACTGCAAAGGGAAACCGTTGTGAATCAGGAAACTGTTCTTTAGATGAAACGGCAGTCTGAGAGATCGTTGCCGCAGAGGAAGGAGCAGATTTCCATTCGCTTTTTCCCGGCAATCTGAACCTCACGGAGACGGAGAGCTCCATCGGCGGTGGCTACGCAGAGGTTTTTGCGACCGTCGCAGGTTATGGTGCCAGGGGCTTGAACAGGAGCATCTGCCACAGGCTCAGCGGAATATATTTTGAAATCCATATCAGCACCGGCAGAAGTGCGCAGGACGGTCCAGGCGGCGGGGTATGGCGAGAGACCTCGGATGAAGTCATTCACGCGGGCGGTGGGCTGGTTCCAGTCTATGCGGCAGGTCTCCTTGAAGATCTTGGGAGCGGGACGCAGGCTGCTGGCGCTGATGCTCTGCTGGCTTACCTGCTTTACGGTACCGGCTATTATGTCATCAAGAGTCTTTACTATAAGGTCGGCACCTAAGGCCATGAGCTTATCGTGCATGGTACCGGCGTTGTCATCGGGCAGAATGGGAATACGTGCCTGGTGGATGATATCGCCGGTGTCTATCTCATGCTTGAGGAAGAAGGTGGTTACGCCGGTCTCCTTGTCACCGTTTATGATGGCCCAGTTGATGGGGGCTGCACCACGGTACTGGGGCAGCAGGGAACCGTGCAGATTGAATGTGCCCATTGGGGGCATGCTCCATACCACCTCGGGGAGCATACGGAAGGCCACGACGATCTGAAGGTCGGCCTTAAGGGCTCTGAGCTGCTCTATGAACAAAGGGTCCTTGAGTTTTTCGGGCTGCAGCACGGGTATGCCCTGCTCCACCGCATATTTCTTGACGGGACTGCTCTGAAGCACGCTGCCGTGTCGGCCCATGGGTTTATCAGGCATGGTAACCACACCTACTATATTATAGCCGTCCTCCACGAGCCGGCGCAGTGAAAACTCCGCAAACTCGGGGGTTCCCATAAATACTATCCTCAGTTCTTTCTTCTTCTCCATATCAGGTATTATTTCAAAAAGACCGGGAATATCCTCTCTCTTGCTATCACTCCTCAGAAAGTTCAAGTAGGACATTGCGGTATGAGTTGAAAATCTTGGATTTTGAGACAAAACCCAGGTAACGGCCCTCCTCATCTTCAACGGGCAGGTTCCAGGCGCCGGTCTCATCAAACTTTTTCATCACTGAATCCATAGGATCCTTGACCGATAAACGCGCAGGCGGCAGTTCCATGAGTTTCTGCACGTTGAAACGGTGATAGAGTTCCTGACGGAACATTATGTTGCGGATGCTCTCCATGTTGACAACACCCACAAGGAAGCCCTCATCATCAAGCACCGGAAAGAGGTTGCGCTTGGAACGGGCTATGATATTGACCAGCTGTCCAAGGTCCATATCGGGCCTGACAGAGAGGAACTCCTTTTCAATAAGGTTATCCATGCTCATGAGCAGGAGCACTGACTGGTCCTTGTGATGGGTCATGAGTTCACCCTTTTGCGCAAGACGCATGGAGTAGATGGAATGCGGCTGGAACAGTTTGATGGTGAGATATGACATGATGGATACCATCATAAGGGGCAGGAACATGGAGTAACCACCGGTAAGCTCGGCTATCAGGAAAACGCCCGTAAGCGGGGCAAACATAACACCCGACATGAGTCCGGCCATACCCAGCAGGGCAAAGTTCTGCACCGATATCTGTGCTCCGGGTGACAGGCGGTTCATGAGTGTACCAAAGATGAATCCGGTAAGGCAACCCAGGAACAGGCTGGGTGCAAATATACCGCCGCAGCCGCCTCCAGCATTGGTGGCAGTCGATGCAAAGACTTTCATGAGCACAATCAAGCCCAGATAGAGCAGCAGGTTACCACCGTAAAAGAGGGAGCCGTCCATCACCTTGGCGGAGTCCTCATTGACATCCAGCAAGAGAGCGATGGTATCATAGCCTTCACCGTACAATGACGGGAAGAGGAAGATAAGCACACTCAGTATCACTGCACCCAGCACGAACTTGAACCATGGGCTCTGGAACCTCTTGAACCATGTTTCAAACCAGTGCATGGTCTGCGAGAAATAGAGTGACACCATACCGCAGGCTACACCCAACAGCAGGGCATACGGTATGCGGGACAGGTCAAAGCCGTGCTCCGATACAAAATGGAACATGGAATCCGTTCCAGTAAAGACGTATGATATGGTGGCGGCAGTGACCGATGACACCAGCAGCGGCAGCAGCGACCCCATGCTGAGGTCAAACATAAGCACCTCAAGCACAAAGACCAGACCCGCAATGGGAGCCTTGAAGATACCGGCAATGGCGCCGGCCGAACCACAGCCCACAAGCAGCATGAGAGTACGGTGCTCCATCTTGAACATGCGTCCTATGTTGGAGCCGATGGCGGAACCGGTAAGCACGATAGGACTCTCGGCACCTACTGATCCGCCCATGCCGATGGTGAGTGCACTGGCTATGACCGACGAGTACATGTTATGAGGCTTGATGCGGCCGTTCTTCTTGGAGAGCGCATAGAGAATCTTTGTCACGCCATGGCCTATATCATCCCTCACAATGTATCTGATAAACAGGCCGGAGATGAAGATACCTATGACAGGATATACCAGCAGGCTGTAGTTCTCATGACTGATGAACAGATGCTCCGATATGAATCCGTGAATGATATGTATCAGGTATTTGAGCAGCAATGCGGCAAAGGCCGTAAAGATGCCCACCACAAGGCTGAGCAGCAGTATGAACTGACGCTCACTGATATGATTCCTGCGCCACAAGTTGAACTTGTTGAGCAGCGACTCAGTCTGACGTTCTCTCTCTTGGGCAAAATCTTTCATGTAATTACTCCCTTATAACTTTTACCAAACCGCCGGAGCCCAGCTTTATTATGCCCGATGCCACCGACCTGGTCTGTTCCGTCTGACGATACCGCACGATATAATCAACACCTTCCTTAATAGCATCCGTTATCTCGCTGAAGTTTGCAGCCGACGGCTCACCGCTGATATTGGCCGATGTGGAGACCACTGCCCCACCCAACCTGCGGCACAACTCCTTGGAGAATGCCTCACGGGTAACGCGGATACCCGCACTGCCGTCTTCGGCGAGCAGCTCCGGTGCCAGATGGCGTACGTTGTCATAGATGATGGTAAGGGGCTTCTCGGCCAGATCCATAAGGTCATACGCTACATCAGGAATATCCGGCACGTAATAGCCCAGCTTGGCATCAGAGTCTATGAGCGAGAGCATGGACTTGCTGTCACTGCGGCGCTTAAGTTCAAAGATACGGCGCACGGCGGCAGAGTTGGAGGCATCGCACCCTATTCCCCAAATAGTATCGGTGGGATAAAGGATGATACCGCCATCACGCATCACCTCAACGGCCTTCTTTACATCTTCAATGAACTCCTGCATCAGAACTCGCTTGTAAAGTGGAACTTGATATGTTTAAAGTCTATCTGAGCCATCTGCAGCACATAGCCGCTGTCGGCCAGGAAGACGTCACGACCCTCCATATCGGTGGCCATGAACTGGTACTTGCGCTTTTTGAATGCCTCCAGTTCCGCCTCATCATCACTCTCTATCCAGCAGGCCTTGTAGAGACTTGCCGGCTCCCAGCGGCACAAAGCATTGTACTCATGTTCCAGACGGTACTGGATAACTTCAAACTGCAGCTGACCAACCGTACCAATGAGCTTGCGGCCGTTGAACTGGCTCACGAACATCTGGGCCACACCCTCACCCATGAGTTGGTCAATACCCTTGGCAAGCTGCTTGGCACGCATGGGATCAGCGTTCTCAATGTACTTGAACATCTCCGGCGAGAAACTGGGCAGACCCTTGAAATGAAGTTTCTCTCCCTGCGTAAGGGTATCGCCAATCTTGAAGTTACCGGTGTCAGGCAGACCGATGATATCGCCCGGCCAGGCCTCCTCGATGGTGCTCTTGCGCTGCGCCATGAACTGGGTGGGCGACGAGAAACGAAAGGTCTTGTCAAGACGCACATGATAATAAGGCTCGTTGCGCTGGAACTTACCCGAGCAGACCTTGCAGAAGGCTACCGATGAGCGGTGGTTGGGGTCGATATTGGCGGTTATCTTAAAGATGAATCCCGTGAACTTTGAGTCCTCGGGCTCAACCATACGCTCCAGAGCCTGCGTGGGACGCGGGCTGGGTGCAATCTGCACAAAACAGTTAAGCAGCTCCTGCACGCCAAAGTTGTTCAGGGCCGATCCAAAGAATACTGGAGCCAGCTCACCGTCCAGATACTGCTGGCGGTCAAACGGCTCATAGACACCGTCTATCAGTTCCAGGTCTGAGCGCAGTTTCTGCGCCTCACGCTCACCCACATGTGCCTCAAGATCGGCACTGTTTATATCCACCTCAACCTTCTCTGTCACCTTCTGCTTATCGGGAGTGAAAAGGTCAAGCTTCTGCTCAAAGATGTTATAGACGCCTTTAAAGCGGGCACCTTTCTCTATAGGCCAGCTGAGCGGGCGTACATGTATCTGCAGTTCCTCCTCCAGTTCATCAAGCAGGTCAAAGGGATCATTACCCTCACGATCCAGCTTGTTTACAAAGACTATGACCGGGGTCTTGCGCATACGACACACCTCCATGAGGCGGCGGGTCTGCAACTCAACGCCCTTGGCGCTGTCAATTACTATGATTACACTGTCAACCGCCGTCAGGGTACGGAAAGTATCCTCGGCAAAATCCTGGTGACCCGGGGTATCAAGAATATTGATCTTGTAACCCTCATAATCAAACTCCATAACCGATGTAGTAACCGAGATTCCACGCTGTTTCTCAATGTCCATCCAGTCTGATGTGGCGGTCTTGCGTATCTTGTTTGACTTGACCGCTCCGGCCACCTGTATCTGGCCGCCGAACAGCAGGAATTTCTCAGTAAGTGTGGTCTTACCGGCATCAGGGTGCGATACAATCGCAAATGTTCTTCTTCTGTTTATCTCTTCCATAATCAATCTAAATCCAATATGCCGGCCTTATCCTCCTTGTAAAGCTCGGCCAGCCTTGAGATGAATGCCGATACGGCCTGAACAGCCTGGGCCGTAGCGGCGCTTACCTGCTTGCCCTGTACCTTGAGCATCCATACTCCATACAGCATATTGAAACAATCACGCAGTTCCTCATTGCTCTCCTCATGGTTCTTGGCACGAAACTCAACGATGAACGGCAGAGCCTTGTAATAAAGATCCCTGTACTCCGGCTGTTTATGTGACTCCAGCAGACGGGAGTGCAGGTCTTCAAGCAGGACTAGCACGTTCTCATTAACCTGCAGATGACCTTTCTCTGTCTTGCCCTCACGGCGCATCATCTCAATAAGGTCATCATACCATTGTTTCCACTCACGGCAATCGGCCTCACTGCGGCCGCTGCCTTTAATTACGGTTTCATACAACCGGTCGCTGTCAAGGCCGGTTGCCCGCAAGATATCCTCAACCTGCCACATGTAGAGCAGGTACTCAGCTATATTGTTTTCTCTAAGTTCTTTCTGAACAAACATATCAAAGTTTTATCAAGATAGAGGTACACCATGCAACGGCGGCCACTATCAGTATTGTTCCAAGTACCCTGTTTATCATCCACAGACCGCGCAAATCAAAACGGTTGCGCAGCTTGTTGATAAGGGTGGACAGGGTGAGCCACCAACAGAAATCACCCAGCAGGGTGAATATGTATGCCTCTATCTTGAGCCCGGTATCAAAATCATCGACCGGAAGCGAGAAGAAGGCAAACAAGCCCATATAGAAAAAGACCACCAGGGGGTTTACAATGGCCACCGCGAAACCTGTAATCATAATCTGCCACAGCGAATCCTTCTTGACCTTTACCTCCTTTGATGCCGCAAGGGGGTTGTTCCTTACGGTTGTGACGCCGAATACCAGCAACAGCGCACATCCCACCAACTTGACCACCAGAGCTATCGTGGGATTCTCAAGATAGCCCAGAACCAACGACAGGCACATCATGGTAATCATGATGTAAAAGGCATCACTTAATGACACTCCAAGGCCGGTTAGAAATCCTTTCCACCGGCCTTTGTTAAGTGTTCTCTGAATGACAAGCACCCCCGACGGACCTGTCGGGGCTGCTGCCAAAAATCCAATTGCCATACCTTTGAGAACAAGCTCAAAGATGGAAATATCACTCATCTATATCAATTACGTTTTTGTCCGAATGCCAGGTTCAATCCAAAACTGAAATCCAAGCCGAATTCATGAAGCGGTACGTATTGCGGGTTAAAATCAGCCGTGAGGTGATCAACAGCAACGAAGAAGTTGACCCCCTGAGGATGCAGGTTGAGCATCAAGCCCATTGAAGATCCCATGCTGGATAATGTTGTGTTACCCGTCAGGTCAAACCATTTGCACGGAGAGAGACAGATTGACGTACGGGACTCGGCATACTCCCATACACCTGTCTTGTAAGTGATGAGCTCACCAAATGATATCCACTTGGCCATAGGAAGTGAATATTCCGCTCCCACCCTGAAAGTGGCATCAAGCGTGATCTGCTTGCTTGCGCCCTCAGTCTCAGGATAGAACTTTATCATGTCCTTGAAATCATCGGAAATCTCATCCATGGCATCATCATTATCCTGACCGGTCTTGTAGTTGTTGAATCCGTTGAACTCAACATACTCCTTGTTGTCAGTGCGGAATGTGTACAGGTTATCCCATTTGATGAAACCAAGATCAGTAACCGATGCTGACACCTTGAGTCCGTCAACCAGACCCTTGAAGTCATACTCAGCTCCAAGATCTACTGCAAATCCGTAACTGCGGGGAATGGACTCGCCGCTGAACTCAAACTCCTCTGTTCCCTCAAGGGTCTTACGGCCAGCATGATCGGGATCATCCTTGTAGGTGTATTGGATTGCAGGGATAGATGCGTTTATGGTTGCGTTGGTCTTAACCTTCCATGACTCATCCGACAGACGTGCATCAATCTCATCAATACTGACATCGGTATACTCTGCTCCGTCAAGGAACTTGAGACCCAGACCGATGGTGAGGTTGTCTGTAATCTTATGCGAATGGGTAAGAGAGGCCTCCAGATAAGCAATAGAGGTAACATTGAGATCCTCAATGAGATAATTACCCTGAGCCATACCTGCCTTCATGAATCCGAACATGGACTTGGGAATGCTTATCTGGCTCTGCTCCTTAAGCTTGATATTGAAGGTGGTAAAGCCGCGTTTGCCGCCTATACCCAATGCAAGCAGATCCATATTGAGGTTAGCGTTGAACCTGGTCTTATCAGGCATGCCGTCCAGGAATGTCTTGGAGTCAATCTCCGGGCTCATGAATGTAGTAAGCATGCCGGGCTTGGACTTGGACTCATACAGGAAGTTGGCCAGACCAACCGAACTCTTGAAGTCAACCTGGATATTGCTCAGTCCCGGGATGGCTGCAAAGACATAACGGTCAGGGGCAAACGCCGGATTCAACTGATAGCGCTGATTGAAACCCTCAAGGAAATATGCGGAACTTGCACTCTGTGCAGATACCACCACCGTCATCAGCATCATTGATGCTGCAGTGAATAACCTTCTGATAATATGCTTTTTCATAACTGTATCTGTTTTTGAGGGTTATTACTTCTTTTTCTCTGTCAGATCAACAACCAGGCCCTCAGGCAGTTTGAGGCGTATCTTGTCAAGGTGGATATACTGACCCTTGCGAACACTTGAGCTGCCCTGTCCGGACTGGCAGGCTGCCGTAAAGACGATTGACTCAAGATCTGCCAGAGCACCCTTCTTGACAATGACTCCAAGTACCATTGAGCTCTTGGTGCCAGACTCCGTTCCGGGAGCTATGCTGCAGGAATCAATGTCAATGGTATTAAGCTCACGTCCGTTCTTGTCATATGCCTTGGCTGTAAGATTTACGCCCAGAGGAATGGTGCTCTCAACATCGGCCACAATCTGGACGGTAGCCTCGTTAATCTTATCGGCTATATCCTCAAGATCCTTACCCAGATCCTTGATGGTATCCGAGTACTCCACATACAGGCTGTCAAACGACAGAGGTATGGATACATTGTAATCGCCAGAGACAGAGAGCTCACGTGTCAGGTCAACGTAATGGTTGACCATGGTGTCAACCTTAGCCTCCAGGTCAAATATGATCTTGTCAGGCATTCTCTCCATAAGTTTAGACAGACGGCGCATCCGCACATATACCGTATCGTCCGATGTTGAAGCGGGACGGTAGTTCTTATGGATGACAAGTGTGGTCTTGCGGCTCTGGGCCGAAGTATCACAAGCCGCCAGACGAATGGTTCCATCATCAGGATCAATATCACGAGCTATATAAACGCCCTTGTCATCCTTTGAAGAGAGGTTGAGGCTGATATTTATAGGAAGTGTAACGGTGCTGTTCAGAGTGATGGCTATCTGAGGATCACTGAGCTGTAACGTAGTTCCTTCATTCTTGAGGAAATCAATGTCATCACCCAGAGAGACTTCAACCTCCTCATTCACGCCGTCAATCTTGGGATTGACCTTACCATGAACTGACTTGACCTTGATCTTGTCAATACTTACGGTAGGATACACCTTTATGACATCCAGCTCAGTATCCTTGATCTGCTGGTTCTCAACAGTGACTGAGCCATGGAAACGCACCTTGGCATCCGGTATGTTCAGGTGGCCGCCGGGAGTATATAGCGGTTTCTTGAATTCCATGCCGGATATCTTAAGACCGTTGATGGTAAAGCCTTCAGCAGAATGAAGTTCATCATTGGAAAGTGCACCGTTGATATACAGCTTGTTGCCTACTACAGTGATGCGGTTGTCACGGTCTATCTGAGTGGGCAGGTAATCCAGCGATATGAAATCGGGGAACTCAACGGTGAATCCCTCAAACAGTATCTCATTCATGGTTTGGGGAACGCCATCAAACACAAGGTTCATCATTGCGCCTGCAGGTTTTACCAGGTCTATACGTTTGATCATGACAAGCGCATCATCAATGAGTTCATCTATGGAGATCTCCGTTGAGTCATTGAACTCGGTTACCTTTCTGTCTGTAGTTACCACTGCCTCATGGACAACGAACTTACCTCTTACATCAATCGTTACAATCTGGTCCTTGAGTGAATCCAGATCTGCCAGAGTTACACCCGATGCCTCATCGACAGTAACAAAACCGTCATAGGTAACCTTAGTATTGATGTCAATCGATGAGGTCTTTACATTGACAGGCTCGTTGACTGCTATAGACTTAACCTTGATTCCCACCGTATGGCCCATAGCCTTGGCGGCATCAATGGTAAGAACGTGACCGTTCCATGTTCCTACGCTCTGGTTGTTCTCATCCTGACAATAGGTGCTATTAAATGTGTAATTATCAGGGAACTTAATCTCAAACTTGCTGTTGGCCGTACCGCTCTTGAGACCGAACGGCTCAATGTCAAGCTTGCTGAATGAGAGGTAGAGAAGGCTATTGTCCTCATCAAACGTAATGTTGTCAACGCTTGAGATACCGGCCAAGCCTGTCACCTGACATGACGATGATACGGTATCGGCATCTATGGTAACAAGCTTCTTGTTGGTTGCAGCCTCCACATCGGCCATCTTGAGCGGATCATTCATTGAGACGGATGCATCAAAGGTCCTAGTACCCTCAAACAAAGCCTTGCCTGAAACCTTCATGCTCATAGAGTACTTGACCTTGGCCAGATCACCGCTAAAGTCTATGTTTCCACCAGTGTAGCTTGAAAAATCCGCGCTCTTAAGATAGAACGTTATGGGCAGTATGCCGTCTGATCCTATTCCCTTCACTGCAGTGGAGTTCATGACAATGTTGAAAACGTTGCTGTTGGCTCCGTTCACGTAAAAATCAGTACTGGGGATATAATTGCCAAGTTCATTATCCACAGCTACGGTAAAGTTTTCAGGGAACGTGATCTTGAAGTTGGTTATCCAGAACTGAGGCGATGTTAGCAGAGAATAAACTTCCTTGAGATTGATATTGAGAGTAATCTTCTGGCCTTTCCGGGAACCCCTAGCACCAAAGAAGACGTTGTCTATACGTTTGATATCCTCAGGATAATCATAAGAGAAAGCGCAGGACTCTTCCCTCTCGTCAATATCAAATGACACCTCAATAGGATCCGGATAGTAGGCTCCTATTCCTACAACCTGTACGCCCTCCTTCTTGTAACTGGTGGAAAGCGTAGGAAGATTATCGTCTATGCCCGAGACATCAAACTTGCTTATCTCGACATAGGTCTCGCTGGGGTCACCTTCCACCTCCACATCCTTGACCTCAGGCTTTTCAAAGCTTGTCTCCAGAGGATCAATATCCGGAACGTCAACGTCAAAGCTTACGGAATCAATTCCTATCTCTATCTTTTCAATGGAGTCCGTCATTTTAAAACCATACAGACCTCCGTCAAGCGTTTCCAATGACGAGTTGTCACCGTCCACCTTGATCAGTGAATCAACATACAGAGTGTCAATACTGCCCAGAGGTATAGATATACCTCCGCGACCAATCTGCATATCCAGGCTGATATCCTTGTCCAGATTCAGTTCATCAGATGTGGTCAGGCACGAGCCGAGACAGAACGCGGCTATCACACCACATACCGCCCATGATCTTTTCATTTTTTCCATATGAACCAGTTGTTATTTGTTTGCCGTTAGATGTTGAGAATGAAACAACACGGCAAATATACAAATTTAGAGGTACACACGCGCAAGAAAACGCGCCAAAAATTAAAAACTGTGAAAATATTACTCGGCCACCGGATCCTTGGACGAACGGTTTACGGTAACGCGTATGCCGGACAGACGACGCTCTTTCTTTTCCATAACCCTGAGAGTAAGGTCCCTGCACACAAGCTCCTCATCCTTCTTGGGGAAATCACCCTTGAGCTCAAGAAGGAATCCGGCCAGGGTATCGGCCTCACCCGTATATTGGACGTAATCATCCTCATCGAGGTCAACAATACGGAAGAAATCCGACAGCAGCGTCTTGCCCTCAAAGACGTATGTGTCCGGGCCGGTCTTGCGGTAGCTCACGGAGTCATCGTCAAACTCATCATTGATTTCACCCAGAATCTCCTCAATGACATCCTCAAGGGTAACCAGGCCCGATGTCCCGCCAAACTCATCCACCACGATAGCCATATGTATGCGGCCGGTCTGGAAGTCATGCAGCAGGTCATCAATCTTGCGCGTCTCCGGTACAAAGAATGCCGGACGCAGCAGCGACTGCCAACGGAATCCGCTGCCTTTTTCAAGGTATGGCAGAAGATCCTTGATGTAAAGAATTCCCTTGATATTGTCAAACGTGCCGGAATAGACCGGGACACGTGAATAGAAGTTCTCGCCAATACACTTCATGACGTCGGCATAGCTGGCTTTGATATCCAGCATTATCATGTCAATACGCGATGTCATGATATCCACGACCGTTTCATCGCCAAAACGGATGACACCCTCAAGCATGTGTTGTTCCTCCTGTATGTCCTGGGAGTCAGTAAGCTCCAGGGCATGCTCCAGCTGATCAACTGAAATGTTGAAATTTTTCTTGGGCTGTACATGGCCTGACAGGACCTTGGAACGCATAAGAAGCGATGAGAACGGACGCAGCAGAACGGCCAGAAACGATATGAGCGGAGCAGCCCTCAGGCTGAACGAAAGTGAGTTGTGGGCCGAGTACAGCTTGGGGATTATCTCACCGAACAGCAGAAGCACAAAGGTTAATATGACAGTGAGCAGAACGAACTCCACCCACGGGGCTCCGCCAAACGACAGCATCTGCGAGAATGCCAGGTTAAGCAGCAGGATGATGGCCACATTGACTGTGTTGTTGGCCGTGAGAATGGTGGCCAGCAGACGCTCCGAATCGGAGAGCAGAGCGGCGGCCTTGCGGCTGCGCGGACTGTCATCATCGGATATGTTCTTGAGTTCCTCCGGGGAGAGCGAGAAGAAAGAGGTCTCGGACGCCGACACAAAACCGGAGAGAACCAAAAGAAGCAGGGCCGTCACCAATGCGATGACGGACCCCGCTGTAGGAGCATTAAAACCGACAGTCCATCCGGGCTGCAGTCCCTCAATCAAAAAAAGACAGGGTTCTATAATGCTTGGGATTTAAATCAGAATGGAATATCGGGGTTACCGGGTTCCGGTTGAGCCGGCGCCGCTGCGGTAGCAGGTTGTGCATCGGCTTTGGATGCGCGGGGAGTAAGCAGCTCCATAGAATCCACATAAATCTCCGTCATATAACGCCTGACACCCGTCTGGTCATCATAACTACGTGTGCGGATACTACCCTCCACATAAAGACGGTCACCTTTATGCACGTATTTCTCAACGGTTTCAGCAAGACCTCTCCAAAAGACAAGGTTATGCCATTCAGTACGATCAGGCACCTGTGTGCCATTCTGAGCAGTGTAGCCACGTTCTGTCGTGGCAAGGGTAAGATTAGCTACACAAACATGGTTGTCCAGATATCTAACCTCCGGATCCTTACCCACATTTCCAAGTAAAAAAACTTTGTTAACTGACATAATAATAAAAGGTATTAAAATTCATTGGCAAATATAATCACTCACCTGAACCAATCCAAAACATAAGCCAAGATTTTTTATATAAAGGTAACAACTGCGCTCTTTTCAGATTTATTACCAAAAAAAAGGAACAAAAACAGATTAAAATGTTTTCAGTATCAGCAAAAACATCTACATTTGCAACTCGAAAAAGAAATGAGACTTTTAAGACTTAAATTATTGAAAATATGACAAAAGCAGATGTTGTTAGCGAGATTGCCAAGAAGACAGGTATAGACAAGGCCGATGTCCTGGCATGTGTTGAAGGATTTATGGAGGTTGTCAAGGCTTCACTGGAGAATGACGAGAACGTTTACCTGAGAGGTTTTGGAAGCTTCATAACCAAGAAGAGAGCCGCTAAGGCTGCCCGTGACATCCTCAAGAACACCACCATCACCGTTCCCGAGCACAAGATTCCCGCCTTCAAGCCGGCTAAGACCTTTGCTCAGGCTGTCAGAAAGTAAAAAGTTGATAATTAACATATAATATTCACGACTATGCCAAGCGGAAAGAAAAAGAAAAGACATAAGATGTCTACGCACAAGCGCAAAAAAAGACTGAGAAAGAACAGACATAAGAGCAAGTAAGGCTCACCGTCTGACAAGACCTCTCAAAGAACAAACTTGCCGTGAACTTTTTTCGTCAGGTTTGTTCTTTGCTTTATCAAAACAATCACATCCAACTACTGATGACAAGCGAACTGACAGTCAATGTCCAGCCGGACAGCATACAGATAGCCATTACCGAGGACCACAATCTGGTCGAATACCAGAAAGACGCCCAGGAGGTGACGTTTGCTGTAGGCAACATTTACCTGGGACGTGTCAAGAAACTCATGCCCGGACTGAACGCCTGCTTTGTCGATGTAGGCTCGGAAAAAGAGGCGTTCCTACACTACCAGGATCTGGGACCGCAGTTCGCATCGCTTCATAAATACATCAAGCAGGTACGTGCCAACCGCAAGAAACTGACTCCCTTCAGCAAGGCACAGAGCATACCGTTTGATGAGAAACAGGGCAACATAAGTACCGCACTTGAGCAGGGAGACGAGATCATAGTACAGGTTACCAAGGAACCCATCTCCACCAAAGGCCCACGTCTTACCGGCGAGGTCTCATTTGCCGGACGTTTTCTGGTGCTCATTCCTTTTGGAGACAAGGTATCGGTTTCATCCAAGATCAAGTCATCCGAGGAGCGTGCCCGACTCAAACAGCTTATTCACAGCATCAAGCCCAAGAACTGCGGAGTGATTATACGCACTGTAGCAGAGGGCAAGCGTGTAGCGGAGCTTGACAACGAGCTCTCCATACTTTACCAGCGCTGGGAGGACAGTCTGGTAAGAGCGCAAAAGGTTGAGAAGGCCCCCTCACTCATCTTTGAGGAGACAAGCCGCACCATAGCCATACTGCGCGACATGCTCAACTCGTCATATGAGTCAATACACGTAAATGACGAGAAGACATATCAGGAGATACGTGACTACGTATCACTCATTGACCCCGAAAAGACCAAGATAGTAAAGCTCTACAAGGGCGAACTCCCCATATTTGACAATTTTGCCATAACAAAGCAGATAAAGTCATCATTCGGACGCATAGTCTCATACAAGAGCGGAGCCTATCTCATCATAGAACATACTGAAGCACTCCATGTGGTCGATGTCAACAGCGGTCACCGCGTAAAAGCCGGCACACAGGAGGAGAACGCCCTTGAGGTGAACCTGGGTGCTGCCGATGAGCTGGCACGCCAGCTGCGTCTGCGCGATATGGGCGGAATAATAGTGGTTGATTTCATTGACATGGCACTGGCCGAAGACCGCCAGAAGCTCTACGAGCGCATGTGCCAAAACATGGAACGTGACCGCGCCAAGCACAACATCCTGCCGTTGAGCAAGTTCGGCCTGATGCAGATAACCCGCCAGAGAGTACGCCCCGTGATGGACGTACCTGTGGATGAGACCTGTCCCACCTGCTTTGGCAAAGGAACCATCAGACCATCCATCCTGTTCACAGACCAGCTTGAAAGCAAGATAAGCTGCCTTAAGAACAAGATGAACATAAGCCACTTTACGCTGTTTGTTCACCCGTACGTGTACGCGTACCTTACCAGAGGACTGATATCACTCAAACTGCGCTGGCAGTTCAGATACGGACTGGGCATAAACCTGCTGCCCGACCAGAACCTACCCTTCCTGTCATACCGTTTCATTGACCTTAAGGGCAATGAGATAGACATGAAGGAGGAGCACGAAATACTCTAACCGGAACAAAAGGGCTTAAAGGCCCTTTTTTCATCTTTTTTTATTAGGACGATTAACACTTCACGGAAAGTTTCGTCTAATATTTGAAAACGTTATTCAGGAAACATAGATGTCACCACAAGTACTGACTGAAACATTCAAGTCTTTGAGCGACGGGCTCTACAGAGTGGCGTACTATATTCTTGAATCACAGAATGATGCCCAGGACGCCGTGCAGGACCTTTTTATAAAGCTATGGAGCACTAGAGACCAGCTGGATACTGTTCTCAACTTCAAAGCATACTGCACCACCCTAATGAAGAACCTGTGCATTGACCGCCTGCGCAAGGAACAGCGCGTGCAATGCATGGAACCGGGCCCCGACATAGCCGAGACACGTCTGGTTGATGAGGACTATGATGCCCGAGAGAAACTGAGCAGAGTGATGGCCGCCATTGAACGGCTTCCCGGACGACAGCGTGACGTAGTGAAGATGTATGTGCTTGAGGAGATGTCATATGATGAGATTGCAGAAAGAACAGGAATGTCAAATCTGACTTTGAGGGTGCTCTTGAGCAATGCCCGCAAGTCATTAAGGAGCCAGATATGAAAAGACTTGAAGACATAGAAAAACTAAGCGTATCAGACCTGGAACGGATAGCTCAGGATGAGAGCATCAGGGTACCGTCCATGCTTAAGCATGACATTTCAATCATGGCACGCACCCTGGAGATGGCATCAAAGGATGATGAGGAGGAGACGCCTAAAGTGCAGTTCAAAAAGAGGATCACCCTGTTTTCATGTTCCGCAGCCGCGGTTGCAGTCATTGCAGTGGCCCTGAGCCTCAGCTTCCACAACGCCCCCAAGGACACGTTTGAAGATCCCAGAATGGCCTATGTCCAGATGGAACAGGTATTTGGATTCATATCGGATAAGATGAACACCGGAATGGATATTGCATATGCAGCCGAGCCGGTATTAGATAAAACCATAAACGCATTGAGATGAAAAAGTTAGCAACTCTAGTGGCAGCATTGTTACTGCTCACCGCCGGTGTCAAGGCACAGGACGGCAAAGGAATCTACAACAAATACTCTGACAATGAAGAGGTAAGTGCAGTGTACATATCATCAGCCATGTTCAAGCTCATGGGCAAGGTACCCAATATGGATCTTGGAGACGGGTCCATGAACATAGGCCCGCTCATCAAGAGCCTGAACGCCATGTACCTGCTGGACTGTGACGATCCTGACGTATGCAAGGAGCTCAAGGCCGATGTCAGCAAATACATCAGCAAGTACAAGTTCGACATGCTGATGGAGATCAAGGACAAGGGAGAGGTGGTAAGAATATACACCACCGGAAGTGAAAAGACCGTAACGCAGTTCATACTGACTGCATCCGAGCATGACGCATTCACGTTTATCTGCCTGGACGGCACGATGAACAGGGAAGACCTGGAGAAAGCCATAGCAAAGGCCACCCAGCAGATGGAGTAGCCGGCTAACGCAGAACAAGCGTCATACCGGTTGTCAACGGATTTCCGTCACCTATCTTATTGCGTTTGGCCAGTGAAGAGACCTTAATACCAAAGTCCTGAGAGATAGACCAGAGACTGTCACCTTTCTTCACGACATAAGTCCTGTGCTCCTTATCGGCACGGGACTTTTTTCTTTCCAGATACACAAGCGTTCCGGCAGGGGGAGTGAACTTACGGTCCACCTCATTGAAACGGCGCAGCAGAATGAGCTGCATGCCGTACTCACGGGCTATATCCTTGAGTGTCTCACCCTCACGCAGACGCACGCAACGCTGACCGTTGACCAGCAGCGGCTGATGCGGCAACTGACCAGCCTTGAGACGCACGCCGTTCCTGCTGTCGTAACGGTCAAGCCCGTAACGCTCAATGATTTCAATGAGTTTTGTGGCATATGTGGGGCTGGTGGCATACCCGGCGGCCTTAAGACCCTTGGCCCACCCCTTGTAGTCCGTGGAGCCAAGCTTAAATAAAGACTGGTAACGCGCTCCGTTTACCAGGAACAGGGAGTGGTCACGGAATGATTCATTGGCATCACGGTAACAGCGGAAACACTCCTGCTTGGCATCATCGTCATGATACATCTTACGGCCTTTCCAGTCATTGTGGCACTTGATTCCAAAATGGTTGTTACACTTTGTGGCCAGGGTGCTGCGGCCGGCATCGGACTCCAGAAGGCCCTGCGCAAGCGTTATGCTGGCGGGAATGCCGTATTTTTTCATCTGTTCAACCGCCATGTCGCTGTAGGTGGCAATGTATGCCGAGTAGGCATCCTTGCCCTGAGTGCTGACCACGGCCTTGGGTGCCGAGCACGAAGCGGCGCACAGGATTACCAGAAGCAATGTGGCAAGACGGTTTGTTTTCATTATGAGAGGTTTTGAATGACGCGAAGTTAAATAAAAAAACTAACTTAGCAGTCAGAATAAAATATGGCAGTATGAAAAAACTAAGCCGCACACTGAATTGGAGTATATTGAGCATGGAGGAACTTGAGGCCGATGACCTCAAGCTGGTCAAGGCTGCACAGGAGGCAACCGCAGGCAGCTGGTCACCCTACTCCGGATTCAAGGTTGGCGCCGCACTGATGCTGGATGACGGCACCATTGTTACAGGCAGCAATCAGGAGAACGCAGCCTATCCGTCGGGGCTCTGCGCCGAAAGGACTGCACTCTTTGCAGCAGGACACATGTACCCAGACAAGGCAGTGACAGCTCTGGCCATAGCGGCCCGCAATGAGAATGGATTCACGGCTCAGCCCATAACACCGTGCGGAGCATGCCGTCAGGTGCTGGCCGAGACCCAGCAGCGCGGAGGCCATCCCATACGGTTCATCCTGTACGGAACAGACGGCACCATGCTGATAGAAGGAGGCACCGATACACTGCTTCCTTTCTGTTTCGGGGCCGACTCAATGAAATGATTTTTTGATTTTTTAATATGACACTGTGTCACCGCAATAGCTGTGGCACAGTGTTTGTTGAATAATATACGGATTTACACAGAAGAGCTGAAATGAGCAAGAAAAACAAACATAAAATGTCAGAAAATTTCCAATCTGAAGAAAAAGAGGAGAAAGAGGTTCTGAACGGTGCGGAGCAGCAGAATGAAGCCCCCGCACAGGACAACGAGAAGCAGGAGGAGGCACCCCAGGAGACCGCAGAGGACAAGCTGGCCAGGAGCGAGGCTGAGATTGCCGACCTCAAGGACCGTCTGCTGCGCCAGATGGCCGAGTTTGACAACTACCGCAAGCGCACCATGAAGGAGAAAGCCGATATCATCCTGAACGGCAGTGCCGGCGTGGTTACAGACATACTTCCCGTGATTGACGACCTGGAGAGAGCCATCTCAAACTCTGCCAAATCAGAGGATTTCAATGCGCTCAAGGAGGGCATAGAGCTTATATACAACAAGCTCATGCACATTCTGGAGCAGAAAGGGTTGCAAAAGATATCACCCAAGAACGAGCCTTTTGACACAGATTTCCATGAGGCCATAGCAATGATTCCCGCACCCAGCGAGGATCTGAAAGGCAAGGT
>Ga0265298_10003377_pt1 | contig 21167 bp, 19 predicted proteins | sample AusTroGonzalo_MG_3_FD_193486 | JGI IMG/M metagenome (GOLD analysis project Ga0265298, IMG submission 193486) | Bovine rumen microbial communities from tropical cattle in Woodstock, Queensland, Australia - Gonzalo_01 | ecosystem: Host-associated > Mammals > Digestive system > Stomach > Rumen ...
ATTCTTGCTTGCATATTCTTTTGCTTTGCTGCCTAAAACTTGTTTAATTTTTTCTAATCTGTTTTTTAAAACTTTCTCAAATTCTTCGTTTGTCATTTGTTACCACCTTATATTGTTTATTAAAATCTGTAGCATCCATTTGTAATTGCTCATAAATATACTTACCGTTCTCAAGGTCAACTTTATATAACATTGCACAAAGCAAACTAAAAAATAATTTTTTACGGCTTTTGTCGCCGATAAAAATAAGATATTTTTTCTCAAAGTTATTTGCTTTTTGTTCTGCTGCTATTGCACCTATCAAACCTAAAGTTTTACCGCCTTTTCTCATTTTCTTACCTCTATCATTTGATAAATAAATTGTCTGCTTGCCCACAAATATTCAATTTCAAACCGTGCCGGCAAAAGAAGTATGATACATAAGCATAAAAAATAAGTGTCCGTATTATATGTTGCTCCGTATAACACCCAATTTGTTAAACATATCACGATAAAACTTTCTATAAACAACAATTTAATAACGGACATATAACAGTCAAAACCCAAAAACATAATTATTATTTTCGGTTTAAAACACTTGCACCGGTCTAAATCCACTTAAAACACCTACCTTTTTAAATTTCAATGTTTTTGGCTGCACGGTATAATAAAGTCGCTTACCGTATCTATCAATCATTGCATTTACTTCTTCGGCTCGTTGTGCAATCATTTTTATATATTCCTCGTTTCGTGGCACTCTAATTATTATCGGTTTTTCCATTGTGCTAAAAACGACATAATCGCACCATAACCTTTTGCATACCCACATATTAAATTGCATTTGTGTATAATGTGCTGCCGGTATCTTCCGGCTTCTTTCAATAGCCCAAAAGTTTTTTTCATTTGGACATTTAATTTCAATCATACCGTCAGCATTAACCAATCCGTCCGGACTGCTGCCGACATATTCGTTAAGTTCAACAAATCCTACATGGGCTACTTTATAACCGGTTTCAAGTTCATAAGCTCTACAAGCTTCCGGCTCTAAATCTATACCCCGTTGTAAATCTTCAGTCCAAAATCTATGTTGCACACACTTATTTGTCAGTCGCTCAAGTGCCTTTTCAAGTAAATAACTGTGTGTTGTCCAGCTGTTGCCAAGCATACAATGAAAATTGCTCGCCGTTAATTTTCCGCACCGCAATCCATACCATTGTTTGCTTCTTTGCTCACAATAATAAACTTTCATAACTTCCTCCGTTTCCCCAAGAGTTTAAAACTCTTAAGCAAAGCTGCATAACACAGGTTATTCAAGAGTGCTAATCTCGACCTTTACAGGTTATACAGCCCTGCCAAATTGCCTATGTAATAGGACTTGCACCTATACCTCAAGATAATCAATCTTTATGTTACCAACACCTATAAGTTGATTAAGTTTATAAGCTGTAACAGTCGCCCGTTCTCACCGAGCCGCTCTCCTGTTGAGCTATACATAGTCAATAAATTTAAAAACAACTGTCTTACCGTCAGTTCTTGCATATTTACCACAAGCCCATTGTTCCGGGCAATGTCTTTGTGTATTGCTAAAATAACAACCTTTACAAAACTTATCATTATTTATAACTACTTTAAGTTTTACCGTTTCATTTGTTGCCAAATTAAAATATTCAACAATGCTATCCGGCGGCAAAGTTTTGTTGCACTGCTTCATATTCTTTTAAATCGTCCTTATAAAAAGTTTCATAATATTCTTGCTCGCTCATATTTTCGGTATATTCCCACATAGCAATATAATCAATTTCGTTTTTAATACTTTGTTCCGTGTAGTATTTGTTTATTTGCTCTTGTTCCGACAATTCAACAAACTGATCCGTTGCAAACAAATTTACAATCGCAACAAACAACAAAATTATTAACCACATAATGCCAATTAAAAAACTGTAATATAAATCTTATCTTTAGTTTTATTGCTTATTTTTTTCACTTGCTCCTCCTAATATCTACAAACTTTTCTTTTAAGTTTTTCTAATACCGCCATAACCGCTGCCGTCCTAAACAAAATTATTTTTGCACTTTCTTTTATGTATGGTATTTGTTCTCTATGCACTACTCGCATCATAGTTGCCGTGCTTTTAATAGCAAACTCTTTTTTTATATCTTTCATATTCATAAAGGTGCCGTAATCGTGTATAGACATTACATTGCCTCCTGTAGCACATTAAAATCATTTCTCGTTTTAAAAAGTTTTACTACTTTGTTTTGTGCAGCCACTAATTCGGCAACAAGTGAATAATCATAGCTTTCTACCGTCGGATAACCTAACTGTCCGGCTACTTTTTTTGTTTCTTCGTATTCTTTGTTGTAAGCTCTTAAATCTTCAATTGCTTCTTTAATTTCTACTCTTCTAATTTTTTTAATAAAATCAATGTTTTGTTTCATTGCGGACATCCTCCATTTTTTTATTTATAAAACAAAACAACACAACTGAAACAATTGAAATTATTTTAGCTGTGTTGTATAATATTGTTGGGGAAACAGGCGGAAAAGATAAGCTCATAACTTATCTCTTCCGCACTGAAAGTTGTCGTGTCCGCAAGAAAGCAACAACTTTTTTTATTTAAAATTTTTGATTTAAACTTACCGATAATACTTTTAATACTATGTTTTGCGGACATATTTTCTTTCCCTTTGTTATAGTTTTGTTATTTAAAACCAACAAAATAATAACAAAATAATAACTTTTTGTCAATGATAAAATTCAAAAGGGGTTGCTTATGCTCGGAAAAAAATTAAAAGAAGCAATAAAAGCGGCTGGATATACTCAAGAAGAATTTGCAAAAATAATAAAAACTAATCGTTCTTTAGTTAGTCAATGGATTAACGGCAAAACACCGTCAACGAGTTCATTAAAAAAAATTTCAAAAGCTCTAAACCTGCCTGCAACTTTTTTTTTAGATAACTCTATAAAGACAGGAAATATAACAACAAGGGATATAAGTATCAATTCAAAAGATACAATAAAAGCATTGGAAGAAAAACTAAAATTTAAAGACGAACAAATAGAATTTTTAAAAGAAAAAATCAAATTTTTGGAGAAGAAAAAATAAATGAAAAAACAAAAACATCATACCAACAGAGGTAATTTCCCGTTGGTATGTTATTTTATTTATTGTGTTGCAACAATTTCAATTATATGCTTACCTTTTCTTTTTTTTCCAAAAGGTTCGGACGAGGGTTTAACGGTTTTGTTTTTGTTATCTATTACTTGGTTTGTTTTGAGTGTTTTTCTATTTTATAAAGAAAAAAAAGATTATTTTTTATATAAGATTTATATAGGGTTTTGTAGAAAATTTAATTGGCGAGCAAGAAAATTTTATCGTGTATATTTTACGGTTATATTGCTTTATTTGTTTTTAATAGGTGGTGCTTGTGCTGCTTCCGGGAAATACAATAGTAATACATTGTTTGAAGAATATTTAAAAACTTTACCATTGGTATTGATATGTATAACAATATTATTTATCCTGTCTTATATATTAACTGTAATATGGACAAAAAATAAAAAAGTATCTATCAAACAAATAGATTTTAAAAACAATCTTAATCAAATAATACCGATAATAGCTTCTATAATATTTTTATTGTTTGCAATATTTGAAATAGAAATAATAGAAGAAGTTGCTTTTTATTCTTTATTGAGAATAATTGTGTCGGCAACTTTATTTTACATTTCCTTTATAATAAAAAATAGTAAATCAATTTTGTTTTGGTTGGCAATTTCTCTTGGAATATTGTTTAACCCAATAGTCCAAATACACTTAAATGATAGCGATTTATGGAATATTATAGATGTCTGCACGATAATTTATTTAATATTGTATGCCGTAACAAAATTAAAAAGAATAGAAAAATGAAAACATTAGAAGAAATAAAAAAACAAGAATTTATTTTTTTAACTTGGGAACAATTACGGCACCTTGAGTGGAGAAAGGTAAAATCTCGTTCCGATATAGATATAAGTTTTTATATGGAAGAAGTTGAAGAATTAAAAAAATGTCGTCAACAACTTATAACTTTTATGGAAAAATTTATAGAAATTTACGGCATAGAAGAATACAAAAAATTCATAGGTAAAATAAAATGAGATATTATTTACAAAAAATAGGGAAATCTTATTATAAATGTTGGCATACAAAACAAAACGGTAAAGATGTTAAATATCGTAAAACTTTAGGTGCAATATCAAAATCACTTGCCGACGAAGTTATACGAAATCTTAACGAGGATATTATCCGCAATCAATATAATCTAACACCCCGTGATAGAAGTTTTGACGAATTTATAAAAGAATTTCAAAACTTCCGCAAAACCTTGCCGCCGAAATCTCAAGAAAGAGATAGTATTGTAATTAAAAACTTTATAAATTTAACAAATATATCCTTTGTGTCGGAATTTAATTTGAAGCTGGTAGAAAATTATATCGGTCAACGGAAACAACAAAATCCGAAATTAAGAAATGCAACAATCAATAAAGAATTAAATACATTGGCTGTAATGTCAAAAAAAATGAAACATTGGCATTACACAAACCGAAATGTTTTAGAAGATTTACAACGGTTACCGGAACAAGAAGTAATACCGAAATTTTTTACGGATGAAGAGCTGCAAAAAATATTTAAAACCTTTACCGGTGGATGGCTCACAATGGTATATTTAGGTTATTATTGTGGTCTGCGGCTTGAGGAAGCTGTCGCCGCAACAGCAAACAATGTATTGTGGGACACAAAAACTTTGCTTTTGGTCGCACCGAAAACCGGGAAAGAGCGAGGCATACCGCTTGCAACCCCTATTTATAATTATTTGTTGGCACTAAAAACCGCAAAAACTTTTGAAAAGGATAAAAACCTTGTGCAATTTCCAAAAGCCGAAATAAAAAGCACAAGTTCAATTTCACATATATTTCATAAGAAGTTAGAAAAGATAGGTATAAAAGATAAATCTTTTAGATGTTTCCGGCATACTTTCGCAACTCACTTAAGAAGAGCAAACGAAAATCAAGCAAACATAAAAGATTTATTAGGTCATAGTAGTTTTGAAATGACAAACAGATACGGTCATGCGACACCAAATAAAAGTTTGCAAGAAGCTGTAGAAAAATTAAATCAAAATGTTATATAATAAAACCCGCAAAATCCAAAAAATAAGTTTTGCGGGGCAAATATGGGGCAAATAAAATCGCTCTGTCGTGCATAAAATTATGGCTCTTCAGGGCAAATAGGGCACTTTTTTAACCATCCAAAAATACCGTCTAAAAATCAAATTACCGTCTTAAAAACCACAAAAACAACATTGTTTCAATTGTTTCAATTGAGTGTTATTATTTCAAATTTTGGGGCAAAATAGGGGCAAACCAAAAACCAACAAAAAACAAGCATTTATTTTTTATTTTCAAGCTCATTTTTTAGTTCGGTTTTCATATCATCAATCCTATGGTGTGCCGATTTTGTGCTTTGTTCAACTATTGCCATCCGCTCAATTAAATTGTTATGCTTATCTTGTTTTGCTTCAAGTTTATCTAATCTATAGTTTATATGTTTTTTGAAGCTGCTTATACTACCTACCCATATACCTATTGATACCAAGTTGATTATTATTACTATTGCAATTTCAATTGATATACTCATTTTAGCCCCTTTGGCAACCTTAATTTATTTTAGGAATTTCAAGCGAATAAGTAACATTTTCAACTTCGCTTATAGTTTGGCACTGTTCCAAATTGTTTATAGCGGCTCGCCATGCAGCCCTTGCGGCACCCATTGCACTATAACTTTCTGCCGAAATAACACCCTCTGCATATTTAATTGCTTCATAATCAGTTTTAGCAAGCAACTGTTGAAGCTCAATAATCTTTCTACCTTTAGCTTGTTCAAGCTCTTTGGCAATTGCCTTATCCCAATACCAATCAAAATGTTCCAAAATCTGCTCTTTTGTAATTTGTTTAACCGGAAACGAAACAATATCAGCTTCATACTGTTTTTCGCCGTTTTCGCCGCCGTCCACTTCAACAACATTTTTAAATAGCGAAACAATACACCAACCGCCATTTTGAATAATTAAAACATTGTCCTTTGGCACTTCATTTATTCTTGTTTTCATACTGTCCTCCCGGAGCATAAAGCCCTTAATTTTAATATATCTATCTTACTTTCAATCCAATTTTGCAAATTGAAACTATCGCACCACTTCAAATTACCCATCCTACAACTTAATCTTACAGCCCAATACCTACAGGGCTTTTTAATATAATTTTTCAAAGCTCTGTATAATCCGTATAAATTTCTTTTTCTTAACAAAACATAACCATAAAAGAAACGATAGCCCAACATATCAATACCACGAACAGCAACCCTAAACACTTGCCAATTACTTTTTAATCGTAACTCAATTTTAGCAAGCACTTCAACTATAACCGTAACCAATCTATGTAACTTTCTTTTATTTCCGGAAAGCACAATAAAATCATCCACATACCGCAAATAATAATTTACACCGTCAAACTGTCTTATTGCCGTATCAAGCTCAAGCAACAAAACATTTTCAAACCAAGCCGATGTATAATTACCAAGCGGCAAACTATTCATACTAAAAGCTACGGTTTTTAACAGTCCCAAATATCTTTTATCTTTAACAAACTTTTCAAAAGCAGCTACAACATATTTAGGTTTAATACTGTCATAACACTTTTTAATATCGCACTTTAAACACCACTTTGTTCCTTTATAATCTCTGTTTAACCATTTTGTAATAGCTCTATATCCGTAATGTATTCCTCTTTTAGGTATAGAAGCTATCGCATACGGGTCAAGCCGCTTTAACAACTTATCATAAACCAAATCAATAAGAATATGGTGCATACATTGATCCGGATAAAATATCGGTTTATGTAACACTCTATGCTTACCGCTGGGCTGGTCTATAATATTACAAACCAAATACGGGCTCGGCTTATAACTTCCCGTCAAAACAAGCCGCTTTAAATCGTTTGCAAATAATTCTAAATTGCTCAACACTCTTTTAACCGACTGTCTTTTAAGTTTATCTTTGGCAGCTTTTAAAATTATGTTTTTACAATATTCAGTTGTAATTTTTTCTTCAGTAATTAAATATCCTATTCTTTTCATTTTTAACCTGCACCGTTTAAAACGGTGTTTATATCTTCCGGAGCTTTCAAACTTGCCCGTAAATTCGGCTGCTTACTAACCCCGTCCCTCGTTGCTTTATTTTTAGCAAGAGCTACGGAACAAACAAACAATAATTTAAAACCCAAATTTAATATAAAATCTGCGAGCACCGTTATTCCGGTTGGCATTGGAAAGAGCATTGTTGCAATTCAAGTAGAAACCGCCGGCATTGTCGCCGTTGTTACAGGTGCCGCTTATTTGTTTGTCCCTTACTACTATTTTTCAAAAAAACATTTAACTGCTTCTAAAAGGGGAAAAGATAATTTTCCCCTTTAAAACCCCTTTTTTTAGGGTATAAAAACACTGCGAGCACCGTAAGCCCGGTTGGCATTGGAAAGAGCAGCGCTGCAATACAAGTAGAAACCGCCGGCATTGTCGCCGTGGTAACAGGTGCCGCCGAAAAAGACCGTATATCTACCGTTTGTTCCGGTCAAATAAGCATAATCGCCCGTTTTTCCGCCGGTATTATTGCTCGGTAAAAAGGCATCTAAATCAAGGTTTTCACTGTCAACAAACTTTAAATTGTTTGCCGAAGTTTTACCAAAATCAGCTGTTGCCGCTGTCCATCCTTTATCGTTACTGTCATTTGGATAAACATAATCGCCGTCCGGATCGGGGTTAATATAAAAAGTTGCCACACCGCTTGCTACTTTGTTCATACAACCGCCCAACCTTGCACCGCAATTACCAAATAAATTCTCTATGCCTAAAGTCAATATAGGTCGTCTTGTCGTTCCAATATTACCGCTGCCGGTATTTTCGCCGTCAATACCAAGCACACTATCAGCACCGCCGGTCATTTGCATACCAATATATACAGTTGTTGTATCTGCTACGGTTGTTTCTGTTGCTCCTTCTTCCATAGTCAAAACAACATAATTACTATTTTCCGAATATGTTTCTTTGCTTATAACCTTGTGCCAGTGTTCATTTACTTTAATACAACATAAATCTATAACAGGGTTTAAATTGCTGTTCCAATCGCTATTGTTTATAATTACACTGTTGGCATCAGTTTGTCCAACTTTAACTTTTGCCTCTTTCCATCCGCCGGTATTACCCTGTCCTATTTTAGTTTGCCAATCTAAACTTGCATACTTAACAAGCCCTAAAAGTTGTAAAGTGGTAACTTCATTTATACCCATTAACCTTTGCCCTTTAGTTCTTACAAGTGCCTCATATTGTTGTTGGCTTCTATTTGTGTCCGGATATAATCCGCTCCTTACAGCAAACTGCCCGTCGTCGGTGTCGGCTGGCTCACAAATTGCATACTTGCCTATACCTATCCACTCGTGCAATTGCCCGTTACGGCTATGTGCAGGGCTTACTTTATATCCGTCTTTTGGCTCTGCCGACAAAATTATTGTAATTCCGCCGTCGGCATCAATTTCAAGTTTATACCAAAAAATATGTATCATACGGAACACATCATAACCGGCTGCATTTTTATATGTTTCAAATTCAAAAGTATCTTCAACGGCAAACAATTCAGCTTTAGCACTAACAGAATTGTATTTAACCAAAACATCATAACTTTGAAATACCTCGTGTTCTTTAAAATCGTCAGTCCCGGCGGCAGCATCAGTGCTTATTGCAAAATTCAAGGTTGTTGCTCCTAAAATTCTTGTCCCGGTTGCACTTGAGCCGTTAAAACTTACACCTAATTCCTCGTGGCTTTTTAAGCTATGTCTATAAACAAACTCTGTTGTTGCTACTTTCCTGCTAATATCGTCAGTGTTTGGGGTGTTTGCTTCTGTTTTTCCGGTAAAATCTTTATCGCCGGTAATAGTTTCTGTGCCGTCTTTATGCACCAAATTACTTTCGTCGCTCACTTGTAAAGTTGTCCCGTCCCAAAAATAATTTTGTCCGTCATATAAATACACGGTATTATAATCCGGCACAACACCATCATCGGCAGCACTTGTGCTTACTGCCGTGTAAATCTTTCCGTTATAAAACCATTTGTTGCCAACATTATACGGTGTTGCAGGTTGCTCGTTCATTGCAATAAGTGCAACTTTACCGGCAATGCTTCCGCCGCTGCCTGCACTGCTACTATTTACACCAATTCCTTTATTTTTTGCTATACCCATTTACAAAACCTCCTTGTGTTTTAGCCACTTAATAACCTAATTGAGCTTTAACATTTGCTTTGTTTGTTACACCCGTGTCTTTGGCTCTAATCATTGCATTTATTCTTTCCAAAGTAACGGTGCCGTTTGCTTCAAACTGCAAACTTTCATCTTCTACCCAAGTTGTTCCGCCGTCAACGGACACCTCAAACTTTAAAATACCGTTACTGTTCATACCGCTAACAACAATAACATTGTTTTCAGTTCCGTTCACAATTGCTTGTGGTGTTGCCGTGCTGTTTGCATAAAGTGTTTTAAATTTAGTTGCATTTGTTGACATAACAAACCTCCTGTTTTTTTAAACAAAAAATGCCCGTCAATACAAAAGTGGCTCGCCACCCTGTCTTGCGGACATTTTCTGTTTATTTATTAAATTTATTCTTCAATCAAAAATCTTATCAGCCCTGCTTTCTGTGGCTCCATAAACTTTTACTATAAACTTTCCATACTCGCCGTCTAACAAATCTTTTATACTGCCTACAAACTCATTATATAAAGTTTTAACCGGCACACCTAAAACCAAACTACCGGCTTCGTCTGTAATGTTTAACCAATCGTTAAATTCAAGTTCATCCTTACCTAAAATTTTCATAATTTTAACCATATCGTCAAGCAATGGTATCTCTTTGTCCGGTAAAAATTTCCCGGTAATAACTCTTGCAACAAAACTGTTATATGCTTGTGATATTATTGGTAAAGCTAAAACATTGCTACACTGTAACAAACTCATAATAATATCGTCTGTTAAATCGTCCCAATCGCCGCTAACAATACCTGTCAAAAGTGCAAGCGAAGTAAAAGAAGTATATAACAACGGATTAAACACACCGTAAATCATTAAATTTTTTGCCAACTGTTTTTTGTTAATGTCGCCATGATAATACATATACATACTGTCAGCTATTTTCCGGCTATATTGGTTAGGTGTATTTGCAAAAGCAAACATAGCTCTATATAACCAACTGTTCATACCTCTATATTGCCAATTGCTTAAAGTGCTTGGCAAACTTGCCTGTTGGCTTCTTACCGTCGCTTTTTCAAAATTTTCAATTGCCGTTTTTAAATCTATACCTTTTTCAAGTTGTGCTTGTATCATAGGATAACCGCCAAAAATAATTGCTCCTATGTCGCCAACCCTTGTCATATAAGATAACATACCTTTAAATGTTTTAACCTTTGCAAAAGTTGCATTTTGCCCCTCTATCGCTTTAAGCAATGCTTCTGTTTGTCCGCCTTTTTCAAATCTCGCTTTACAATATTTACTGTTAGTCATCATAAACTTAATTGTTTCTTTCGGACTGCTAATACCTTTTAAAAATCCGCTAAACCATTTTGTGCTGTCTATATCTTCAATATAGTTTATGCAACTTAAAAGCTGTTTAATCATAATACTTGGCTTTATTGCTATCTTTGTTAAAACATAATTATTAACCAAATAATCGCCTATATCGCTTATACCGTCAATTGTTCTTGCTACCGTTTGAAATTTTGCATTATCTAAAACTTGTAAAATGTAAGCATATACCCTGTCGCCGTAATTATTAACAATATGTCTTTTAACAACTGTCGCTTTATAAATCTTATTTAATTGTGCAAGTTTTTCTTGCATATAAACAAAATGATTTACTTTTGCTATATGGTCAAGTGCAATTTTTACCGGATTACCAAAATTCATTAAAGGTAAATGGCTGTCAACTCTTGCCTTAATAAATCCGGGCGAAGATACCATAGCAATATTATCTTTCAACAAATCCATATTACCCTGTATTCTTTCAACATTACTCGGAAAATAATTTTGTGCTTGCGGTAAATCAAGCCCATACATTTTTAAATAAACTTTATTTATATCGTCATACAAATCCGCAACAGCTTGTTGTAGTTCGTCGCCAAACTTTTGGTCTTGTAAAGTCAACTTATTTACCATATCCATAACTTGCATATTGCCAAAAGCCCTAATAATTCTATCTTTTAAAGTATCGTTCTTAAGCCAAATATAACAACAAATAAGCTGCATTTTGTTTAACTTTATATTGTTGGTATGTCCTTCGGCATCCGTTTCGCTGTATGTATATTCTTCTTTTAAATAGTTGTTTATAACCATATCCAAATCGCTTGTATTTTTCAACCCTAAAGCATTTTTACATTTCTCTTTTACATCTTCGGTCTTTTTATAATTCGCATTAAAAATATCAATTTCAATTTTTTCTAAACTGTCTTTTTCTGCTTGTCCTTTTCCGGCAATAGCATTTATTGTGCTATACCAATTTCCTAACCACTTTATAAACTGTTTTTTTACACCTGTAGTTACGGCATTACTGCTTTTATTTTTTTCAATATTATCAATTAAATCCTGTCTATCTTGTAATGTTTGCTCTTGTTTTAAAGTGTTTTCAATATCTTTTGTGTTTCTTCCAAACACATTTATTTCTTGCAAACTATCATAAAGCTGTTTATAAAAATCTACACTATGGTATGTAACCTTATGAGCTTTATAACTTAAAAACATATTTTCAATTTTGCTAAAATTATCCAACCCCTCGCCTTGCTCGTCGTTAATATTCATAGCTTTATCATATAAAACTTGTTGTATCTCTACTAAAGTTTTATTATTCCAAACTTGTAAATTATTAAAAAATCTTTGTGTCTGCACATCAAACTTACTAAATTTTTGTTGGTTTTGTTTTCTTGGCAATGCTTGTTTTAATAATCTGTCAATCCTTACTTTCATATATTTTTTATAAGCATTTTTTTCTTCTTGTGTTGCATTTTTGCCCGGCGGTATAGTTTTGTCTTTTCTTATTTTCGGTTTCCTTTGTGTTTTAATACTATCTTTAATCAAGTCAACTTCCGCCTGTAAATCTTCAATAATATTGCCGACACTTTCCCTTATTTCTTCTATCGTTTGGCTGCTTTCCAAATCTTGCAACAACTCTTTTTTTGCCGCACTGTCAATAAACTGTTTTCTTCTAATCTTTTCAATTACTTCTTTAACAATCTTTTTGGCATTATCCAAACTTGCACTATTTACTTGTTGGGCTGCCTGCTTTGCCTGTTCAACATCCTGCTGTTCAACTTGTCTATATCCGGCATTTTGCAAATCGTAAATTTTAGCAAGCACCATATCAATGTCGTTAAAATCTATAACCTCTTCCAAAATTCTTAAATTTCTTCTAAAATCCGTATCGCTTCTTGTCCGCCAATTGTCCGCCAACCTATAAACCGGTTTCCCGTCAAGTGCGGCTTTAGCAAGTTCAACGGCTTGTTCTTCGGTTACCTTATCGTCAATATATCCGTTAGCTTTTAAAATCTCTTGCACTCTTTTATTTCCGGCTTTATCTAAATCGTTAAAATCATAAATGTTTTTACTTTTCAAAAGCTGCAACAAATTTTTGCTCGGCTTGTTTGGCTTTCTTGTATAAGCAACTTTTAATAACCTTTCTACATCGGTTATTGTTATTCCGTCAACTTCGCTGTTTATACCTTGTTTAATATTTTCAATTACCTTTTTAATAGCTTCGGCTTTTCCGCCGTAAATATTGCTATCCGGCACAAAATAACTGTCGCTTAATATCTTATCAAACAAACTTTTAACTTCATTGTTTATTGTCGGCAAACTATCTTTAATTGTGTCATAAATATCCGCCAACCATTTTGCAAACCTTTCAAAAACATTTTTAAGTTTTGCATTTGGTGCCTGTCCGTTTTTCAAATAGCTTTCAAAATTTATTGCAAACTTTTCTTGTTGCTCAGTTGAATATCTGTCGTCATTTTCCGGCTCGCCTAAAAACAAATCTATCTGCTCTTTTAAATCTCTTACCTTTTTACTTGCACTTACTTTTTTTGCCAACCTGTTCAAATCTGCCAAATATATATGTGCCAATTCGTGCATCAATGTGCTTTTATCACTATTGCTAAACAAATCAACATAATACTGTCTGTCATAAACCGTTGTCGCTCCTCTCGGGCTTTGATTGTTTTGATAATAAGTTTCCAAAATATTTATTGCCTTATCGTCAAAAATAACATAACATCTTCCGTCTTGCCTACCGTCATAAGTTATACCTTTAATACCTGCTTCATTAAGTTTTAACGATGCTTTTTTATCAGTTCCGTATAAATAAGACAAAATATTATATATATCTTTACCGGTTAAATTGTTCCACATTTTATTAAAATATTTTTCCGGGTTTCCTTGAAATTTGTAATATGCTGTTTGTATCTTCTCTTTGCCTGTCGGGTTAAATAAATCGTTGTTTCTAAAATATAAAATATCAAAACTTCTTTGGTCAATGTTAGCGGTCATACTTGCTATATTGTTTTCTTTAACCGCCTGTTTTGCAGCTGCTTCATCGTCATAAGTATCTATCAGTTCGTTTCCGTCATAAACTTCATATTCGCCGTTGCCGTTCTTTTTCATATTGTAGTTACCGAAATTATCAATAAGTTTTTTTAATTTTTGTTGCACTTTTTGCGGCTGCTGTTTCAATGTTTTTTGTTCGTCAAGCAACACATCTTTTTCCGGTATATCTACTTTAAGCAACTGTCCTTGTTTGTTATCTTCTTCTATAGCTTTTTTATTTAACTCTTGAGCTTTCCTTAATGCTTTTGAATATTGTGCTTTATCAATTTCTTTTTCGTTTGTATCGTCATAATTGTTTTTATAAAATTTACCGTCTTTTGTGTAATAATGCTCTTTGTCGTTAATCGTAAAATCTTTAGGGTCAACAAATAATTCCGCTGTTTTTGGTATAAGTTTAAACTTATAATAATCTGCTACATCTTTATTTTCTGTAAAATATAAACCCCATCCGTGTGCAGCAGCACCCTCGCCGCTTCCTATTTTATCAGTTGAAAAACTATCAAATTTGTGTGGTGTTCCGTGATATGCCGGTTGATAAAATTTCTCTATAACTTTTACTGCTTTGTCGTCAAAAATAACATATCCTCGTCCGTCTATTTTACCGTAATATGTTATTCCCTTAATACCATATTGTTTTAACAATAAACTTGCTTGTTTTGTGTCGCCGCCGGTTAAACCGGTTATTGTTTCATAAATACCCTGTCCGGTATAATCGTTATTAAAAACCATATCTTTATAAAATTTCTTTGCGGCTTCAACTTGTTTTTGTTCTTTACTGTTATATCCTAAATTTTCTATTTGTTCATCCGTTAAATTGTCGCCTATTTTTCTTAATGCTTCTTGCACTTTTGCCGGCTGTTCTTTAAAATATTTTTGTTCGTCAAGTAAAACATCGTTATCCGGTATATCTACTTTATAAGTTTGTCCGTAAGTTTCTTTTATTTGGTTTTGTCTGTCTATACCCTTAATTAAATCTATTGCAGCTTCAATATTTTTTGTATCGTTACCGTAATATTGCCAATACTCTTTATTGTTTAAAATCTCGTTCATTGTTTTTAGGGCTTGTTTTTTACCAAACTGTTTAAACAAACTTAATGCTTTAAACTGTGCAATTTGTTTATTTGTATATTTTTTGCCGTTATAAATAAATGTATGATATGAATTATGGTCGGATAATCTTTTTCTATAATCTTCGGCAATCTTTTTGTTTGCTGTTACATATACACCCCAACCATGCACATTGTAACCCTCGCCGGTTAAAACAAAATTCAAATCAAAATTATCAAAATCTTTACCGCCGCCATGATAACCTTGTTGAAAAAACACATCCGCAAACTCTTTGTTGTTGCTAAAAATATCATCCAAAATATCATTTTTTGTTTGCTGCACACTGTCGCCAAACAAGCCGCTGTTTCCGTAAGCTCCGTTATCTGCTGCCTGTTGGTTATAACTTGTTAAAACACTTTTTATATCGCCGTATTTTAAAGTTAATAAATGTGCCAACTTTTTTATATTTTTATCATATTCAATATTGCTTCCAAACAATTCTTGTTGTGCCGTAAAATCAGCAATCGTTTTAAAATTTTCTTTTTTCATTGCCGTTAAAATTCTTGTTGCTTGTTCAATATCATCCTGTAATTGATACTCTTTCGGCAATGCTTTGTTTTTTACAAGCGGCAAAATACATTTTACAAGTTTTGCTCTAATAGCTTGTAAATGTGTTAAATCTCTTATTGTTTGTTCTTTTAATGCTGTCCCCAACAAAAGATTTTCTAAAAAATCTTTACCTATAGCAGAAAATTTTAAATCGCCTGCGGATGTCGTATCTGTTAAACTTGCAAGCTCATTGTTGTTTATAATATTTTCTTTGCTTAATATTCTTACTATCTCTTTAATATCTTTCGGGCTATCGTGTAACTGTGCCAAAGTATCAAACTTATCAATAATGTTTGCAATCTGTTCAATTGTTTCATCGTTTATTCTTTTACCTAAACTTACGGCTTTTTCTACGGATCCTTGTGTTTTCTTTTCGCTTGCATTAAAAGCAGCAAAAGTTTGTGTATCATAATCCAAACTTTCATTTGGCACAAAAACAACTCTCGGGTGTTTAAACTCTGCCACTTGTTCCGGGCTAAATCCAAACTTTTTGCAATGATTATATAAATACTCTATATATTTTCCGTCAGTATTATTTTGTGCTGCAAGTTGGCTCGCCATCGTTCTTTGGTTACCGCTTACAACAACACCCTCAAAACTTACTATCGGCATATCGTCTATAGCTCTACTGTCATAATTTTGTGCTGTCGTTATAACAATTGCCTGTGCTTGCTTATCATTAAAATAATCTCTGTCATTTACCGTCTTACCGTCAGCGGTTTGTGGAAATCCTGTAGTCGGTTGAAAATTAGCATTAGGATTGTGGCTTGCCGTTGGTGTTTCGGCTTCAACTAAAAAATATTGTCCGTCAATAACATTGTCGTTCATATACTTGGTATCACTATCGCCGCCAATCTTTTTTGCATCATCCCACTTTTGTTTTATTTCCGGCACTGTTGTATCAAGCCCGTTATTTGCAGCTTCTTGTTTTGCTTGCTGTATTTGTATATCATTATAAATACTTTCTAAATCTTCGCCGCTTTCGTATCTGTTTCGTGCCATAACATCATACATTGTTGCTTCGGCTTGTGCTTGTTTTTCTGCTTCGTCTTGACTTAATCCTTGCTCTAAATAATATTTTTTTCTTTCTTCGTATTTACTTTGTTTTAATTCTAAAAGTTTCTTTTCGGCTCCTCTTGCTTGGTCGCTTTTTAAAACATTTTTTACGGTATCGCCAAACTCTTTATAAGTTTCTCTCGGGTCGGCATTTTTATATGTTACCGGGCTTTGCTCGTCTTTATCTATCTGTTTTATTTCGTCGGCTGTTTCTTGGCTCAATGCTGCTTCAATAACTGTTTCAACGGCTTTTTGTGCTTTTTGTTTATCTGCACCGTTTGCTACAAGTTCATCAGTTGCTTTTACAACAATGTTTCCTATAGCACCGGCACCGCCGCCCAAAATTCCGCCTATAATACCGGCATACCAAATATTATGCCAAATCTGCCCGGCTGTGCTATCTCTTAATCCTGTCCACTTTGCAAGCATTTCTTCAGCTGTTTGTTGGCTTGCTTCCTGTGTCAACTCAATAACAAAACTCTTTGCTATTTTAGTAAAACTTCTTTTTGCTTTAAGTGTTTCTATTAAAGTATGCAACCCAAACATTTCAAGCCCGGCTTCTGCTGCTCCGCCTAAAACACCTATACTACGGGCTTTTATCGGGCTAAATCCTTTTTCTATACTTTCTTCATATAAACTTTGATATTGATAAGCTCCAAACAGTTCAGCTGCTGCCGCAGGGCTTTTTGTCAATGCAACTAACCCCAAGGCAAACAATAAACTTGCTCCGCCGCCTGCTAAATCATAAACAAAACTATCATTGTCATCCTTTGCAAGTCCGCTATATTCTAAAAACTTTTCTGTTTTATCTTTTAAATATTTGTTTTCTTCTTCTATTTGTTTATAAAAATTATTATACTTTTCGTCTATCTTTGCGGAAAAATCGCCTTTTTCTTTACCGTATGCTATAACATTTGCTTTGTTTGCTATTCGGTCAAGTTGTTCTTTTGTATAAGTTTTTGCAATATCAATATTTTGTTTAAAAAATCTATATACGGCACTACCAAAATCAATACCGCTTGCCGCAAATCCTCGTCCGGCTTCCAAACTTAACTCAATATCATTTTTACCGGTAATCTCATTTAATTTGTTTTTTACGGCAACACCTGCCATCAACGGATTATATTTTGTTGCACTTTCTAAAGCAGCTTTAAATATACTCGGTTTATCTTTTTCAAGTTTTGTTAAACCAAAATAATTATCTTTGTTTTTTGGGTTATCAATAATATCAGCTTCATACTCAATTTCGTTTGGCTGCTGTGCGGTTGTATTTATTTCTTTTTGGCTGTTTTGTAAAAAATAACTCTTTCTTTGCGGCTCAATTTGTTGCGGCTCAACTACTACAGATTGTGTTTTATCCGGAAAATTATTATCAACATCTTGTGTTTTGTCAATATCTAAACTTTTCAAAAATTCTTCAGTATCAAATCCGCTACTATTATTGTCTTTTTGTCTGTTTTTTATTTCGTTATATATTTCGGTCATTACCTTACCTCGTCAATAATATTACCGTCTTTGTCAATCAATCTTTTATTACCGTTTTTATCAATAGTATATCTGCCGTAACCCAAACTTTTTTTACCTATATTGTTGTCGGATTTATCGTCGTCTAAAGTATATACGGTATCGTTACCTACAATTCCGCTATAATTTTTATCCGGTGCTTGTGTTAAATGTTTTACATACCAATCAAAATATGCCGTTGTAATCTTATCTATTGTTTGTTTATCGCTTGTATTTGTAGAAGCCAAATCAATATTTGCTGCAATTGCCGTTTTGTAAATATGCTCGTAAATTTGTCCTTTCTGTTGCGGTGTCAACTTATTAACTTCAAAATGTTTGTTATCCTTTGTTAAAATTTTACTTGCTATACTGTCGCTTATATATTCGCTTACCGTATCGCTAAACATATTCCAATTTCTTAATTTAACTTTTTTATCTACCATATTACCTAAAAGCTCTTGTAATACGGCTCTTTTCTTTATAACATCGTTTTGGTGTGTAAAATATGTTTTATCTTTAATTCCGTTATCAATATCATTTATAACTTCAACTATGCTTTCAACATTGTTTAACTCTTTATTTTTTATTTCCAAAACACCCTTTTTGTTTTTCTTAATATCAAACTTATTATAAGCAACTTGTAAATTACCGTATTTATCGTTATTTTCTATTGCATATTGGCTGTTTTGTTCTCGCAACATACTGTTGGCATAACTTTTAAAACTTTGAAATTGCTCCTGCGAAATATTATTTTTACCTTTACCTACAATAGTATTTGCATTTTTTATTACTCGTTCTGCATAATCTGCCGCCGCCTTATATCCGTTATTCTCGTATAAGTCGTTAAATTCTTGTTTAAGTGTATTTAATTTTTTATCTTGATATGTATTAAGTTCGGCTTCATACTGTCTTTTTGCTGCTTCAATATATCTTTGTCTTTGAATTGCATCAAGTCCTTTATACATTGCCGGCACTTTAATTGTTTCGCCTTTTTCGTTTTTTTCTTCTTCGGTTTTTTGCAATTTATATAAAGCATTTTCCGGGTTTATTCTTATATCTTTTAAAACTTGTGCTTGTGATTTTTGTGCCAAATATCTGTTTTTTAAATTCTCTTTTTGTTCTCTGGTTAATCCGGTTGCTCCGTCAATATCGCCATATATATTTTTATCTATCATAGTTTCCTGCGAGGGTATCATACTCGCTTCAACGGCTGCTTTATCTGCATTGTTTTGTAACAGTGCATAATTTTCTTTTTGCTTTCTCTTAAGCCATATACTTTTATATCCTAAATCGGCATACTGTTTATAGTTTCTGCCTTTTTGTTTTTGCCACTTTTTGTATTCTTTTTCGCCTAAAATACTGTTACCTAAATCGTCAATCTCTTTATTATGTTTATCAATAGCAGCTTGAAAATCGCCGTCATTTTCAATAGTTGAAAGCTGCTCATTAAATTCAGCTTGTTTAAGTTTTAAATCGCTTTCAAAACTATCTTGTTTCAATCTTTTATTTTCTTTATCAATATTATAAATAGCAACTGCCAACTTATCGGCATTATCTACCGGGCTTAACATTTTGGCAGCACCTACCCTGTTTCTTATTGTTCCGTCTGCTATAACTCTACTTTGTAATATATCCATAAACAAGCTCCTTATGCTACATTGCTAAACAAACTTACTTTACTTGAGCTATCCAACAAACTTGAAGTTTTTGCAGCCGTCGCACCTGTTCCGGCAGCACTACCGGCACCGCCGCCTACAGCCCCCAAAACACTTGCGGCAGCTCCCAAAACACCGCCGGCAAGTCCGGCAGCGGCATTTTGTTTATACATTTTGCCGTAATATTTTTGTAATTTACTCTCATTTAAAAAACCGATAGCTTCCGTTTCATAATTATAAGCCGTATTTGTTAAATCTCTTTTTAAGTTATATACACTTTTAGCAATAGCATTTTCGCTTGTTCCGCCGCCTATACTACCGCCTTGTAAAGCGGCAACAAACTGTTTGCTTATTTGTTGCTTTCCGCTACTTAAAATTCTATCCTGTTCCTGCACACCTTTATATCTTGTTGCGGCGGCATTATTATCAGCAATTGCGGCATTTTGTGCGGCTGCTTCTGCTTGTGCTATACCATTTTTATAAGCAACAATACCGTTAATCAAACTTACGGCTGCTGTTATACCCATTGCTACACCTGCCATAATACCCTCCTAATGATAAGTTCCAAACTCGGCAATTAAAGCACATACACAACAATTTACCGGTTTATCGTTTTTTAATGTTATAGTCATACTTTTACTGTAATCGCTCGGCAAACATATCTCAAAGTCGCCGTTTTGTAAAGTATCTTTATCAACAACAGTATCAAACCTGTTGCCAAAAGTGGCTTTAGCTTTAAGTTGGCAAGTATCAATTACCCTTACTATAAGTTTATTAGTTCTTTGTATGCTGCCTTGCGATGTTCCCATATCGCCGCCCAAATTAAAAAGCAAAGTTTCAATAAGCATTTCGCCAAAATCAAGCCCTACAACTATCACTTTTCCCGGCTTATCAAGTTGTATAGTTCCGTCGGTAACTGTTTTTTGTGTTTGCACTTTACCGTCAACAATAACATCCACCGTTTCGTTTTCAAGCCAATATAATCCGGTTACTTCGCTTACTTCGTTTTCAAACTCAAAAACTTTTGCACTATCACAAAAAACACCGTGTATATTTTCGTATTCGTCAGCTTCGGGTGCTGCTTGTTGCGGCAAACCCCATGTAAAATATTCAATATACCTTTGTATCTGTCCGTTAATACTTCTTTTAATTAAAATCCAAACATCGTCATAATTGCCGTTTGGCTCCGGTATAACACATAAACTTTCTATCTCGCCTACAAAATGTCTGCTTGCTCCAATAACTTTTTGGTCGTTATTATAAACTATTGTCCTTAAATTACCTGTTTTATCAACAAACCAAATAGCTTTATGAGGGTTACTTGTCCAATCCCAACACTTAACACCGTTATGCAATAAATGCTCAAACAAAACACTTATTGCTACAGGTCTAAAACTGTCTTTTTCTGCTACATAAGTAAAATTAGCTATTTCTTTTTCGTCTTTGCTTACAAACAACATTTCGTCTAAAATCTCAAGCGGCTTAATTTTTGCACTACCTAAAGCACTTACAGCACTACAACTTACATTTGTCGGGCTTAAAACTTCCGCTACCGTCTGTTCGCCAAAAATAAACTCTTCGCTGT
>Ga0265298_10003378_pt1 | contig 21167 bp, 15 predicted proteins | sample AusTroGonzalo_MG_3_FD_193486 | JGI IMG/M metagenome (GOLD analysis project Ga0265298, IMG submission 193486) | Bovine rumen microbial communities from tropical cattle in Woodstock, Queensland, Australia - Gonzalo_01 | ecosystem: Host-associated > Mammals > Digestive system > Stomach > Rumen ...
ACCTTCATTACACCGTTTGTCTGGAGAAGAACATCACCGCTATTGATGGTGCTACGTTCTGGAACCTGACCTATAGGAACGAGGGCGGCACGATGGCTTACCTCATTGAGGAAACGGCTCCCGAGGCCGGCAAGCCGTATATCATCCAGGCGACCGCCGAAGAGCTGCGCGTCGTATATGGCGACCAGAGCGCTGACGCTCCTGTAGCGAACGGCGCATTGCGCGGCACATTCGTTGATATGGATGCAGACGCCCTGGCTGCGTCCGGATCGAACATCTACATGCTGTTCAGCAACGAGCTTCGTCCGATTGGCACGAACAACCACCTTGACGCCCACCGCGCCTATGTGCTCTATAGCGAACTGGAGACTGTGTCCGGTGCACCGCAACCGGCTCCGGGAAGACGCGTGAAGGGAATGCCGATGCAGCCGCAAGTAGCTACCGGTATTGACGAAATCACCAATGAGCAATCACAAATGACCAATAAGGTCATCATCGATGGCCGTCTGTTCATCCTCCGTGGCGAGAAGATGTATGACGTAACAGGTCGTGAAGTGAAATAAAATAAATCGAACAATAAACCGTATAAATAGTTTGGAATTATGAAAACGTATTATCAACCGAGTGTACAAGCAGAGCCGATTCAGATGACCTCGCTGATGGTCGGCAGTCCGGATCTTACTATAAGTGGCCAGGAAATCCCTGAAGGCGGCGGTGGCGATTAAGCCCTGCAACCATCAAAAAAAGCAACCGCACGGTTGCTTTTTTTGATGTGTCTATGTCAGCTGACGGCTAACGGCCAGGAGCTGACAGCCGGACGAATTATTCGCCTTCAGCAGGGAGCTCGGCAGCAGGAGCAGCAGCGGGAGCCTCATCCACCACGATAGCGGACTGATCCTCTGCAACGGTCTGATGACCTGCATTGAAACCGACAGCAGCGATGCTGAAGAAAACGATGAGGGCGATGAGCGTCCATGTGGCCTTCTCCAGGAAGTCAGCCGTGCGCGGCGCACCCATTACCTGATTGCCGCTGGCAAAACCGGCAGCCAATCCACCGCCCTTGCTATTCTGCACCAAAACGAGCAGCGTCAGCAATATAGCGGCGATAACAATTAAGATAGTAATAAAAATGTACATGTTTATTGATAAAATTTAAAATTTTGCAAAATCGGGTGCAAAGGTACAACTTTTTTTTGATATACGCAAATATTTGTGCATTTTTTACCATTTCGCCACCGTGTCATTGTATATATTATCCACAATTTCGGTGATCATAATGGTACAAAGTTCATCCTGGACATCGCTGAGCAGCTTGGACGCATCGAAGGTCTGGTAGGCCGAATAGGTCTTGTCAAACGACTCTTCGGGGTTGATATTGTTGGTGAAATGCACCTGCACGCGGATGGTCAGTTTGCTCTCCGATGCATAGCTGTCCACGGAGATGGCGCCCTGCGAGATGTCATAGCCGACGATGGAGCCTTCGATCTCCAGGTCGCCGCCCTTGCGGAGCACCTGCAGGCGCGTCTGGCGCTGGTAGATGTCCCGAATGGCTTCCGAGAGATTGTTCGACAGAGTAGGGTTGACCATCGGCGCATTGTTCGGAAAATCCGCCACGGAAATGGAGTGGGTAGTCTGATAGTTGATGTTGGCGCCGTTGAACTTGAAGCTGACGGCGCAAGAGGACAACAGACCGAGCACCATTAACAAACAGGCAATGACCAGGTAACGACCAGGCAATAACCAGGCAACGACCCCGTGTCGATACTCTCTCGATTGTGTGTCGTTAGTCTGATTTGGACAATATATCTTCTTCTCAAAGCCCATATTCTTTTATTTTACGATAGAGGGTCCGCTCGGACAGACCTACCTTCTCCGCCGCCACTTTGCGGTTGCCGTCGGACAGCTCCAGCGCACGCCGTATTTTCTCCTTCATCGCCTCATCGACGCTGAGGTTCTCGTCTTCGATGGGGATGATCTCTTCCGTGTCGCGCGAAGGGCTGAGTTCCGCGTTATAGGGCAGCACGTCTTCCGTGTCGCGATAATCCTGTATGCCGGCATTCCTTCCGTTATGAAGCTGCGCCTTCAGTTCCTCGAGGTCCTTCTTGTTCTGCATCACCATGTTGTAGAGGATGCCGATCTCGTGGCCGTAGTCCTTTCCGCCGGTCTGCGACGGGTTGCGCAGCACGAGTTCCTGCCGGTTCTCCTCCTGCGGGAGGTATTTGCGGAGTGTGTCGGCGTTGATCTGATGGTCCATCTCGATGACCGCCATCTGCTCGGCGACGTTCTTGAGCTGGCGGATGTTACCGCGCCAGTAGGAGTTCTGCAGCAGCCGTGTCGCCTCCTCGTTGAGCGAGAGCGGCGGCATGCGGTAGCGGTTGCAGAAATCAGCGGCGAACTTTTTGAACAGCAGAGGGATGTCCTCTTTGCGCTCGCGCAGGGCGGGCACGCGTATCTCGACCGTGTTGAGACGGAAATAGAGGTCCTCGCGGAATCGTCCGTCATCGATCGCCTGACGCATGTTGAGGTTGGTGGCGGCTACAACGCGTACGTTCGTCTTGCGCACCGTGCTCGATCCCATGCGCAGGTACTCGCCCGTCTCCAGCACGCGGAGCAGACGCACCTGGGTCTGCAAGGGCAGTTCGCCCACCTCGTCAAGGAAAAGCGTACCGCCGTCGGCTATCTCGAAATAGCCCTTGTGCTCGTTCTTGGCGTCCGTGAAGGCGCCTTTCTCGTGACCGAACAGCTCGCTGTCTATTGTTCCTTCGGGGATGGCGCCGCAGTTGACGGCGAAATAGGCGCCGTGCTTGCGGGCGGAGAAAGCATGGATAATCTTCGGGAAATGCTCCTTTCCGACACCCGACTCACCGGTGATGAGCACGCTGAGGTCGGTGCGGGCCACCTGGACCGCAATCTCGATATTCCGATTGAGCAGCGGGTTCGTGCCGATGATGCCGAAACGCTGCTTGATAGCTAATAATTCCTGCTGTGTCATACCAAACATGACAAAATGTCATGCAAAGGTACAATAAAAAGTTGAAAGGAGAAAGTTGAAAGCTGAAAGACGCTTGTTTTTTGGCAAAAAACCGTACTTTTTTGAAATATTTCTCGTGCGCGCTTGTATATATGAAATATTTTTCGTACCTTTGCACGCTTATTTTGAAATTATACGCTCATTATGCATACAACAATTCGACATTTCGTGATGGCATGCCTGTGCGCAGTCGCTTGCACGGCTTGCGTGACGCAGAAGCAGATGACTTACCTTTCCGACGCGACGCCGGAGAAGGCGGATGCTCTCAATGCGCAGTTTACGCCGCAGTCGGAGCTGATTATCCGTCCGGGCGATGCGCTGACTATTTTCGTTTCCGCGCTGGATCTGGAGGCGGTGCTTCCGTACAATCTGCCGACGGTGACGTTCGCCCGTCCCGGACAGGTGGAGATGTCCACCTCGCCTGCGCTGCAGTATTATATCGTCGATGAGGCGGGAAATATCGAGTTTCCGGTGCTCGGCACGCTGCATGTGGCGGGTCTGAAACGGACGGAGGCGCAGGCGATGATCAAGCAGCAGCTGGAGAAACAGGTGCTCAATCCGCAGGTGCAGATCAATCTGGTGGACGCCAAGGTGTCGGTGCTGGGCGAGGTGAACCGTCCGGGGACCGTGGAGATGAGAAGCGGCCGCATGACCATTCTCGATGCGCTGGCAGCGGCAGGCGACATGACCGTCTATGGCCAGCGTGACAATGTGCTGGTAACCCGCGAGATCAACGGCAAACTGGAGATCGCGCGCCTCAATCTGCGCAGCGCGGATATCTGTACTTCGCCGTTTTATTATCTGCAGCAGAACGACGTCGTTTATGTATCGCCGAACAAAGTGCGGGCGGTGGCGAGTACGAACGCCAGCTTGTGGTTAGGCGTGGTATCGACGGCACTGAGTGCGGCTACGGTGATCATTACGGTAGTGAAGTAATGGCGAATGGTTAAAGGCTAAAGTTTGAAATTATGGAGCAAAATCAGAATAATCAAGAGATAGACGTGCGCAAGATTGTGCGCGTGGTGCGTGACCACTGGTGGTGGTTCGCGGTAGGAATCGTCTTTTTTATGCTGCTGGGTACGTTCTACTACCTCCGCAAAACGCCCAAATGGACGACGGGCGCAAGTATCATTCTGCGTCAGAACGACGGAGTGAACGACAAACTCAATCCGATGGCGATGCTGGGTCTGAGCGGCAGCGCGGAGACGGAGGACGAGGTGGCGGTGCTCTCGTCGAGAGGACTGATGTACCAGTCGCTGGACGCCCTCAATCTCTGGGAGTACAATTACAAGAAAGGCGGCATGCGCTGGGAAGGGGAGTTCCGCTCTCCGGCGCTGAAGATCGATTATCTGAACCTGACGGAGGATGCGCGCGTCCGGCCGTTCTCCGTTACCGTCAAACCGACCCGCAACGGCTACAAAGTGAAGGTCAAAATGGGCTATTTCGGCCGTTCGACCACGCGCGTGAAGGACCTGAGCGAACCGATCGAGACCCTGGTCGGCACGCTGCTCATCCATCCGAACCGTCCGCTGAGTCAGGACACCATCTATCGCGTCAATCATACCTTGCGCGAACTGGCGGTGGCGGATTATCAGTCGAAAATGAAAATTGCGCAGCTCAAGAAAGAGTCGAACATCATCAATCTGTCCATCACCACCACTATGCCGGACCGCGACAAGGCCCTGCTGTACCAGCTCATTGAGCAGTACAACATGAATGCGATGGTGGACAAGAACATGATTGCGTCCAATACCGCCAAGTTCATTGACGAGCGTCTCTCTCTCATCACGGAGGAGCTGAGCGAAGCGGAGAAAGCGCTCTCCGATTACAAGGAGCAGAACAACATAGCCGACATCAACATGCAGGCGCGCCTGTTCCTTGAGGCCAGCCATTCGGAGCAGGCGGAGATGGCGCGCGTGGAGATGCAGCTGAGCCTGGTGAACTACGTCGATGATTTCCTTCGCGACGAGACCAAGCGCCACAACCTCATTCCGGCGAACATCGGCATCTCGGACGCCTCGCTGACGGGTAGTCTGGCGGAGTACAACTCGATGCTGCTCCAGCGCATGCGCATCCAGCGTACCGCAACGGCGGACAACCCCGTCATCGAGCAGATGGACGCGCAGCTGGCTACTATCCGCCAGAACATCATCGCTACCATCGCTTCGGTGCGCGAGAGTCTCAAGATACGCCAGGACAACCTCAATAAACTGGATTCCAAATTCAACCGCCAGATACAGAATGCGCCCCAGCAAGAGCGCGATTATGTGCGCGTGGTGCGTGACCAGAAAATCAAGGAGAAACTCTATCTCTACCTCTATGAGAAACGCGAGGAGAACGCGCTCATGCTCGCCGCCACATCCATTCCGGCGAAGATTATGGACGTGCCGCAACGAGATGTCAAGAGCTGCCGTCCCCAGCCGAAGAAGCTGTTCATGATCTGTCTGCTACTGGGTCTTGCTTTCCCCGCCGGTCTGCTCTATCTGCTGGTGCTGTTCAACGACAAGATTGATGACCAGAAAGAGTACGAACGTCGTATCAAGGCGCCGGTGCTCGGATCGCTGGTGCAGAACTCGCGCAATGCACAGATCGCCATCCACGAAGGAGAATCGACCGTTTCGGCGGAGCTGTTCCGGCTCATCCGTACCAATCTGCGGTTCGTCATTCCGGCGGAGACCAAATCGCCTGTCATTCTTGTCACCTCGTGTATCAACGGCGAAGGCAAATCGTACGTATCGAGCAACACCGCCCTCTCGCTCGCTATCCTGGGCAAGAAAGTGGTGCTGGTGGGCCTCGATATCCGCAAACCGATGCTGGCTACCTATTTCAACCTCAAGACGAAAGGCCATCTGACCGATTATCTGGCAGAGCCGGATGTCACGCTGGACGACATCATCGTGCCCAGCGGCGAGCATAAGAACCTCGACCTCATCCCGTGCGGCACGATCCCGCCGAACCCGTCGGAACTGCTGCAGACCGAGCGTCTGGACGGCCTGTTCGCCGAGTTGCGCAAGCGCTACGACTATATCCTCGTGGATACCGCGCCGGTAGAGCTCGTGAGCGACACCTATCTGCTGGACCGTCTGGCGGACATGACCATTTTCGTCTGCCGCTACAAATATACGCCGTCGGAGATGATAGACCGCATCAATCAGATGATCGAGCAGAAGCGGATGCACAATGTTGCCGGTGTGCTCAACGGCGTCAAAGGTCTCCGTGCCGGCTACGGATACGGTGTCCAGAAAGACTGAATTCTGAAAGCGTATGATCGTTTGTGTCGCAGAGAAACCGTCGGTGGGTGAGTACATCGCCCGTGTGCTGGGCGCCAACCAGCGCAGGAACGGCTATTTCGAGGGGAACGGCTACCAGGTCACCTGGACGTTCGGCCATCTCTGCGCGCTGCTCGACCCGCAGGAATATACGGACCAGTGGAAAGGGTGGAACCTGAGTACGCTGCCTATGATTCCGCCGCGGTTCTCCATCAAAGTGCATGGCGACGAAGGCGTGCACAAACAATTCAATGTCATCAAATCCCTGATTGAGCAGGCCGATGAGGTCATCAACTGCGGCGATGCCGGTCAGGAGGGAGAGCTCATCCAGCGATGGGTCTATCAGCAGGCGGGATGCAAGTGTCCCGTCAAGCGTCTTTGGGTCAGTTCGCTGACCGAAGAGGCGATCCGCGAGGGCTTCCAGACGCTCAAGGACCAGTCCGAGTACCAGCATCTGTATGAGGCGGGCATGATGCGCGCCATCGGCGACTGGCTGCTGGGCATGAACGCCACGCGCGCATATACAATAAGGTACGCGCAAGGAACGGGGCGCAACCGGCAGGTGCTTTCCGTCGGACGCGTCCAGACGCCGACGCTCGCGCTGGTGGTCAAACGGCAGGCGGAGATTGAGCATTTTGTGCCCAAGACCTACTGGGAGCTCAAGACGATGTACCGCGACACGCTCTTCAGCGCGCAGATCCCCGTCGAGGACGGCGAGTACGCCATCACGTCCGAAGAGCAGGGACTGGCGCTCGTGGACGGCATCAAGGACCAGCCCCTCGTCATCACATCTGTGGAGAAGAAGAAGGGGCTCGAGTATGCGCCCAAACTGTATGACCTGACCTCGCTGCAGGTCGATTGCAACAAGAAATATTCGTTCTCAGCGGAGCAGACGCTCCAGCTTATACAATCGCTCTACGAGAAGCGCGTGACAACCTATCCGCGTGTGGATACGACCTATCTGAGCGACGATATCTATCCCAAGGTACCGAACACGCTGGCGGGCATCAAGGACTACTATCCGCAGGTGGCGCCGCTCTTGGGCACCAAGCTGCCCAAGTCCAAGAAGGTGTTCGACAACAAGAAAGTGACTGACCACCATGCCATCATCCCCACCGGCCAGCGCCCCGAAGCCCTGACGGCGGACGAGAAGAAGGTCTATGACCTCGTGGCGCTGCATTTTATCGCGGCATTCTATCCTGAATGCGAGGTGAGCAATACCACCGTTCTCGCCAAAGCGGGCGAGATGGATTTCAAGGTTACGGGCCGCGAGGTGATCAAACCCGGATGGAGAACGGTGTTCGGGAGTGAGCGTTCGCAGAGCGAACTCAATGATGAGAATGATGCGAATGATGAATCCTCCAAGTCGCTGCCGGCTTTTACAAAAGGCGAGAGCGGACCGCACGAACCGGTGCTCAAAGAGAAGACGACTACGCCGCCGAAATATTACACCGAGGCAACGCTGCTGCGCGCCATGGAGACCGCCGGCAAAACCGTGGAGAACGACGAACTGCGTGAGGCGATGAAAGAGAACGGAATCGGCCGTCCGTCCACCCGCGCCGCTATCATCGAGAAACTCTACCAGCGCAAGTATATCGTCAAGCAGGGCAAGAGCCTGCGCGCCACCGAGACCGGCATCAACCTCATCCGTATCATCATCTCCCCGCTGCTCAAATCCGCCGAATTGACCGGACTATGGGAGAAGAAACTGCGCGAGATAGAGCGCGGTGACTATGCGGCGCAGGATTTCCTCAACGAACTCAAAGAGATGACTGCCGGTGTCGTTCGCGATGTCAAGACGAACAAAGCCGGTATGCTCTGTCCCGTCTGCCGCCAGGGACTCATCATCCGCGGCAATACCCGCTACGGCTGTTCCCGCTGGCGCGAGGGATGCAATTATGCTGAAGCATTCTAATTTAAGATTTTAGATTTTAGATTTGCAAAGTCAAAATGACAAAAATAGGGCTATGTGCACTTTTTTCGTCAAAAAATACACATTTGTGTGTGTTTTTTTTTGTAATTTTGTCGCCGTATTACAATTTATATAGGCAAAAAAGGATTGAAAAATACACAATTTAACTTTTATCAATACAAACAAATTCTCTTTATGAAACTGACTTTCAGTGGATTCCGTACCATGATGCTGTCGGCTCTGCTCCTTGCGGGCATGGCTGTTCAGGCGCGTGTGGTGAGCGGAACAGTTAAGGATCCGACGGGCGAGACCATTATTTCCGCCTCGGTCGTTGTGAAGGGTACCACCATTGGTACAGTTACGGATTTTGACGGTAATTACACCCTTGAAGTACCGGATGACGCCACGGTGCTTGTTTTCTCCTACATCGGTATGAAGACGCAGGAGTTGAACATCACCGGCGATGTGATGAATGTAGTGCTCTCCGAGAACAGCGAGGTGCTGGAGGAGGTGGTGGTTACCGGTTACGGTACGACCAAGAAGCGCGACGTGGTCACCTCTGTGGCTTCGGTCAGCGCTGACCAGTTGAAGGACATCCCGGTGGCAAGCGCTGCAGAGGCACTGCAGGGCAAGTTGTCCGGTGTGACGGTTACCACGACTGAGGGTAGCCCCGATGCGGATGTCAAGATTCGTGTGCGTGGCGGTACGTCTCTTACCCAGAGCAACGACCCGCTCTACATTGTGGACGGTATGCCGGTGAGCTCCATTTCGGATATAGCGCCGAGTGACATCGCCTCGATGGACGTCCTCAAGGACGCAGCAGCTACCGCTATCTACGGTGCACAGGGTGCTAACGGCGTTATCATCATCACCACCAAGGACTCCGGTACGGAGGATGACAAAATGACCTTCCATGTGGATTATTCCGGATACGTGGGATGGAAGAAGATTGCGAAGAAATACGACGTGATGGACCCGCGTGAATTTGCATTGATGCAGTATGAGTGGGCTTCCATGAAGTACAATACGACCGACCCGAGCAACACCAACCTGCGTAGTCAGTACTTCGCCTATTTCGACAAGCTCTATAACGATACGAAATACAAGGCAGGCGGTGTAGAGGATGACCCGACTATCAAGACCACTCCGATCGCCACTCTGCTCAGCGAGTACGATGATGCATCGCAGCATGAGTTCATTGACTGGCAGGACAAAACGTTCGGCCGTACAGGTTTCAACTCCAACCACTCCGTCAGCGTCAGCGGCGGTAACAAGAATGCCAATTTCTCTCTCTCGTACAACCGTATAGACGACAAAGCCATCATGGAGCAGTCGAACTATACGCGTAACAACATCTCCGCAAAGGCGAAATTCAAACCGTTTAAGAACTTCACCATCGGTTTCACCACCCGTTATACCAGCACAGCAGTGCTCGGTTCGGGTTCGAACGCCGTGAAGGACAACGGTTCGGCTACCGAGTCCCGTCTGCGTAACTGCGTCGTTTATACCCCGACCACCTTGCTTTCCAAGGATGACGGTAGCGGCGGCGAAGAGGACGAGACCTTCGGTTCGCTCTATGACCCATTGACCACCATCCGTGACAACTACAAACTCAAAACGGACAAGAAGTGGAATATCCAAGGTTACATGAGCTATAAGTTTGCAAAGCATTTCACGGCGCGTGTGGACATGGGTTATGAAACCCGCAAGGTGCTGACCGACCGCTATTACGGTCCAACCACCTATTATGCACGCAACACCGGTCGTCCGGGTATTGAAGGCGGTACGGCGCAGATCCAGCGTCTGGACCAATCGACCTCCATCCTGACGAACCACAACACCCTCGAGTGGAAGCAGACCTTCAAGAACAATCATAACGTCAGTGTTCTCGTGGGTGAGGAGACCGTTATCCGCAAAGGCGAGAACAACCTGGAGAACGGCTTCGGCTACAAGGGTAGTTATGACGTAGAGAACGGTGAGATTTTCAATTATCTGGGCCAGGCGGCTTACAGCGAGTTCAACAACTACGTATATCCGCGTGACAACCAGTTGTCTTTCCTCGCCCGCGCCAACTATGACTACAAGGGACGCTATTACATCACCGGTACGTTCCGTGCCGACTGCTCGACCCGCTTTGCCAAGGGTCACCAGTGGGGTTACTTCCCCTCGGGAGCTATCGCATGGCGTATGTCGGATGAGGAGTGGATGCAGCCTGCCTCCAGATGGATGAGTAACCTCAAACTCCGTCTGTCGCTCGGTATGGCGGGTAACAACCAGGTGGATCTGGGTTACCTGCACCCCGATTTCCTCTCGCAGCAGATGACCTATTTCGATATGGGTAGCGGTACGAGCAACATCCTCGTAGTGGGCGGTAGCGAGAAGATCGCTTCCAACCCGGATCTCAAATGGGAGACCACCATCACCCGTGACTTCGGTATCGACTACGGCTTCTTCAACGAACGCCTCACCGGTACCATCGATCTCTATTGGAATACGACCAAGGACCTGATTATCCGTCAGATCATTCCGGCTCGCTACAACTACCAGTACCAGAACATCGGTTCGACCCGTAACATGGGTATGGAGTTCTCCGTCAAGGGTGTCATTCTCGACCACAAGTCCAGAAACCTGAGCTACAACCTCACGGTGGATGCCAATATCTCCTTTAATAGAACGCGCGTACAGGACCTCGGTAACGTAAGCTCCATGTTGGCGCAGACCAGCTGCTTCGGTTCGTCGGAGTATCTGACCACGGCGGAGTTCCTGCTTGAGGTAGGTCAGCCGGTGGGCAACGTCTATGGCTATGAGACCGACGGTTATTATACGGCTTCGGACTTCCAGAGCTACGTTCCCGGTTCCCATGAATGGGGTCTGGCAGACGGTGTGGTAACTTACGCTTCTGGTTTTCTGAGCAACAAGCCCGTTCCGGGTTCTATCAAGTTCAAGGATCAGAACGGTGACGGTGTCATCAACGAGGACGACAAGGTGGTTCTTGGCAACACCGTTCCAACGCACTCCGGCGGTTTCAACATCAATTTCAACATCGGCGGAGACAAGTGGGGTAAGGTGGACGTAGGTGCCAATTTCACCTTCGCTTTCGGCAACAAGATCCTCAACCTCTCGAAGATGGAGTACACCACTATCACGGAGAAGACCAAGATGCGTAACCTCATCACATCCATGAACTACAACAACCGCTATTCGCTCTACTCCGAGGATGGTCAGTACATGCCGGATGCCTACGCGACAGGCGCATTGGTATTCGGCGACGCCTATACCACCTTTGCCGCTCAGATCGACCAGATGAACGAGAACAAAGGCGCCAACACCCACAGCCCGATCATGTCGCACTATGTGGTAACGGACCAGCATATGGAGGACGGCAGCTTCCTGCGTCTCAACCAGCTGACTATTGGTTATGCCTTCCCGAAAGACTGGATGGAGAAGACAAAGGTCATCAATAACATCCGTCTCTACGTACAGGGTACCAATCTCTTCTGCGCTACCAAGTACAGCGGTCTGGATCCCGAGGTGGATACACGCTCGAGCAAGAACCCGCTTACTCCGGGTGTGGACTTCTCGGCTTATCCCAAGAGCCGTGGCGTAAACGTCGGTTTGAACATCCAATTCTAATCTTGAAAAATAAGTTATTATGAAAGCAAAATATTTTATCTTAGGTGCTCTGGCACTTACTTTGCTGGCATGCGAAAAGAATTTCTTTGAGACCGACTCGCCTTCTGCGATGGATGAAGCGGTATTCAAATCGGCGGATCTGACCGAGCAGGCCATCGGCGCTATTTACAACACCTTCGGTGAGGACAAATCGTTCCGTAACCGTCTGTGCGGTGGTTATGTGGCGATGAATACGGATATCGAGCACTGCTCCAAATCCGAGGATGCCGAATATGCTGCATACAACATGACCGGCGGTACGGGTAACCTCTCCACCTCCAATGGTAAGGACCCGTGGGCGTACCTCAACTCGGCTATCGAGCGCGCCAATGTAGTGATCGACGGTATCCGTGCGCACTCGGACACGACCAATGCCACGTTCAAGTATCTGTTGGGCGAGGCACTGACGCTCCGTGCGTTCTGCTATCTGGAGATGGTCAAGCTGTGGGGTGATGTACCCGCCAGCTTCGAGTCCTTCAACGGCCACAACTCCGATGTGCTCTATACCAAGAAGCAGGACCGCAACGTGGTCTATGAGCAACTGCGTATCGACCTCAAGGAGGCGGCTCGTCTCATGCCGTGGTCGGGTGGTGTTCCCGTAGCCAATGCAGCGAACTACACCGGTCGTCCGAGCAAGGCTCTGGCATTGGGTCTGCTGGCTCGGATGGACCTGATGTACGCTGGTATGGCGATGCGTCCAGATGTATTCACCGAGGGCGGAACCAAATCCTGCTCTGTACAGTATAATGTGAAGGATCCCGCCAAGCGTCAGGAACTCTATCAGGAAGCTGTCTGGGCATGCGCGCAGATCATCAAACAGGAGGATTTCAAATTCAAGGACAATTTCGAGGACGTATTCAAAGATCTTTGTACGGACGTAACGGACTACTCCAAGTCCGAGTGGATATGGGCATTGCCGTTTATGGATAGTTCGCGTGGTCAGGTGCTCGCACTCACGGGCAACAAGATGTCCACCAACTGCCCGGGAGCACTCATCAACACCATTTCCTACGGTTCGGGTAACACCAACAATACCAAGACCCAGGCGATGATTGAGATCGTACCGACTTTCTACTACGCATATGAAAAAACGGACAAACGCCGCGACGTCACCATCCTGCCCTGGGCCTGGGAGTTTGATGATGGTAACGGTACCGCACCATCTGGCTATGAGGAGGTTGTCTTCCCGGGCGTTTCTGCCGGCACCAAGAAAGTATATCAGAAGATCTCGCCCGCAGATCAGATGTACTGCGGCAAATTGCGTGTGGAATGGATGAACCGCGCATATTCATCCAACGAGGACGGTATCGACATGCCGGTTATCCGTTATACGGATATTCTGCTCATGTTCGCGGAAGCCGCTATCGGTTCGCGTGAAGGCAATGCGCCGAGCGAGCTCTACGGCATCAGCGCACAGACCTGTCTTGACCGCGTACGCGACCGTGCAGGCCTGAGTTCCAAAACGCTGGATTTTGACGCCATCGTGGATGAGCGTGCCTTTGAGTTCTGCGGTGAGAATATCCGCAAGTACGACCTGATGCGTTGGGGCCTGCTCAAGGAGAAACTGGTGAAAGCGCAGGCGGATGTATATGACCTGCAGAACGCCGCCGGCGATTACACCTGGCGCAATGATACCGTTTGGTTCCACTATACGCGCAATGACGCCTACGCACAGAACGGACCCGCCTATGTATTCGACCGCTTCGTCGGTCTGGATAAAGGAGCGACATGCCCGGCCGACTATGACAAGGAGACCGGATGGGTAGCCAAAGTCATCTTTTTCAAGAAAGAAGGTAGTTCGGTCGTGCCGGCTATCACTCCGTCAAAATGGTATCTGTACAAGGAGGGTACCAACATTGACATGCACCAATACTGGCCTATCTTCGATGTCAATGTAGCGGCATCGAACGGTACGCTTTGGAATGATTATGAATACTAAAATTACAATTCTACTGCTCGGTCTCGTCCTTTGTCTCTCTTCTTGCAAGGGGGATAAGGCGAGCGAGCCGAAAACGGATCCGCCGGCAGCCAAAGTGCTGGCCTTCCCCGGCGCGGACGGAGGCGGCAAGTATGCCACCGGTGGTCGCGGCGGAGTGGTTATCCATGTTACGACGCTGGAGGACAATCTGGATCCGAGTACCGGCAAACCGGCGTTCGGCACTTTGCGCCGTGCGGTGCAGATGGATGGTACGCGTACTATCGTCTTTGATGTGGCAGGCACTATCTATCTCGAGCAGGGAGCGCTCGGCATTACCAGCGGGAACGTCACCATAGCCGGTCAGACGGCTCCCGGAGACGGTATATGTGTCGCCAATTATCCCGTATTGGTTCAGGCGGACAATGTCATTATTCGATACATGCGCTTCCGTATGGGCGATGCGAAAAAGAAGGAAGGCGATGCGCTGTCTATCAACGACTGCAGCAATATTCTGATTGACCACTGTTCGTTCTCCTGGAGCACGGACGAATGCGTTAGTTGTTACGGCAACACCGATTTCACCCTCCAGTACTGCTTTATTACCGAGTCCCTCAAGGCGTCCGTGCACGCCAAGGGTGCCCACGGCTACGGCGGTATATGGGGTGGCAAGAATGCTTCGTTCCATCATAATCTGCTGGCGCACCATCAGAGCCGTAATCCCCGTTTTGACCATGATTATGTGAATCCCAGGATTATCGGACCGATTGATTATGTCAATAATGTGGTCTATAACTGGGAGAGCAATTCTGCCTATGGCGGCGAAGGCACGACCACTCAGGCAGGCGGACGCCACATCAATTTTGTGGCGAACTATTACAAGCCCGGCAATTCCACCAAATCCGGTGTCAGGAGCCGACTCCTCAACCCCACCACCAAGTGTGCGGACAACTGCGTGAAAGCATACGGAGGGTCTGTCGTTCCCGGCAAGTTCTACCTGACGGGCAATGTCATGGTAGGCACGGATTCGGTGACGCAGGACAACTGGAAAGGCGTCTATCCCGATGAGTCCGGCAAGAAAGCCCAATGTAAGGCGGATACGCGCTGGACAGAGGGGCTGACAGAACTCACCAACGAGCAGACGGCGGAAGAGGCGTACGAAACGGTGCTGACCAAAGCAGGTTGCTCGCTCCACCGCGATGCAGTGGATACGCGCATCGTCAATGATGTGCGCAACAAGACGGGGCAGCTTATCAACACGCCTGACGAGGCGGGCGGTTATCCCGAACTCGCCACCGGCACACTGCTCACCGACTCCGATCTGGACGGTATGCCCGACGAATGGGAGGATGCAAACGGATTGGACAAGAAATCCGGTTCTGACGGAAAAGCCTATACGCTGGATCAGACCTACACCAATCTGGAGGTGTATCTCAACTCGCTCGTGGCACATTTGTATTAAAAAATACACAAACGTCAATTTTTTCACATTTTTCAGCAAAAAGTTATTGCATATATCAAAAAAAAGCAGTAATTTTGCAGCAGAAAATAAAAAAGAATTTGATTTATTCAATCAACTTTTAATATTAACCCTTAAAAACTCAACATTATGAAGAAAATTTTCCTCTTCGCAGCTGCTGTTGTTGCAGCTATGACAATCAAAGCAGAGGTTTATGACCTCAACACAATGACTTTCGCTCAGTCCGATTTGACCGTAACTAATGGTACTATTACGGACAATGCATCCAAGAGTTATTTCGAGGTCAAGAACACCGCAGGTGAGACCGTAGAGCTGACAATTAACAAACTGCCGAACATGAAGTTCTCGTATAAGAACTCGGCAGAGAAGACGGCTTTCAAGGTATATTATATTACGGAAAGCAACGCGAATGGCAAAATCCAGATGGATGGTAACCAACGCGACATCACTATCTCAAATGTTAACGTAGGCGACAAGATTACTCTTTGGGTAAACTCGAAGGGTGACACTGGTGCTCAGTTCGCTGATAATGATAAAGGTACTGCTTTCACTGGTGCAGTTGCCCTGAATCCTAGCGCAGCAGGTATTGGTTCTGCTCTTCCTGGTAAGGCAAGTGAGACTGAAGCCTATCCAATTGAGCTGCAGGCTATCGCTTCGACCGTTATCATTCGTGAGACCGTTGGTGGTTATATCCTTCAAAAAATCCAGGTTGGTGCTGGCACCCAAGGTATCGAGAACAGCAACGCAGCTGTTAAGGCTGAGAAGTTCTTCCGCAACGGTCAGCTCGTTATCCGCAAGAACGGTGTAGAGTACAACGCTATCGGAACTCAGTTCTAATCAACTATCCCATTTGTCAGCCATTCATGGCTGACAAACAGAAAACCGGCTCGCGATTGCGGGCCGGTTCTTTTTGCCAGTATCTGCTATCCTACTCCAGCGGCTTGCCGTTCCAGATCAGGTCTTTGCTATGCTTAATAGTGTTCTCCTTGGCGGGAGTCACGGTGCAGTTCTGGAAGGTAAGTTTCTCTGCATAGTCAATCGTCATACCTTCGCGTACGCCGTAGAAGCTGACGCCGTCGAACAGAAGGTCATGTACCGGCAGGCCTTTCATTCCCGTGATATCTACCGCCTTGCGTGCGTTGGCGCAGGTGATGTTACGGAAGGTCACATTGCTCCACTCGGGATAGAACTTGCTCTTGTCATCCGTGTCCGTTGCGCCGCGTCCGCCTGCCGAACGGTCGGCATAGCCCGACTGAAAGAAGATAGCCGCCTCGCGGATATCCTTCATCACGATATTGATGCAGTAGATGTCTTCGCACCAGCCGCCACGACCCGGAGACGATTTGAAACGGCAACCGATATCCGTACCGTCGAACATACAGTCTTTTACCACCAGTCGCTGCATACCGCCCGAGTACTCCGAACCGATGACAAATCCGCCGTGCGCACGATAGACGGTGTCGTTGCAGATGAGGAAGTCGCGCTGCGGACCGGCCGCCACACCTTTTTCGGCTACGCCGCCTTTCATACAGATACCGTCGTCACCGGCGCTGATATGGCATCCGGCAATCAGCGCCACCTGTACGTTACCCGGGTCCATTGCGTCGCCGTTCTGCGCCCACCACGGACAATCCACTGTTACGTTCTCGATAATCAGGTTATGAACACGCGTCGGCACCAGGTGGAATTTGGGACTGTTCGTCAGCGTCACACCCTCAATGACCACGTTCTTCGAATCAACGATGTTCACCAGGTTCGGACGCATCTTCTCCTGTATCTCTGCGGTAGCGGCGATATTCGGGATGCCCAGTTCCGGCTTGAGGTTAAACGGATACCACAGGCTGTAGGTCTTGTCGTCCGGCACGATCGTACCGCCCAGCGCCAACGCTTCGTCCCAGAACTCATCCGCACCGCCTTTCTTCAGTTTCTTCTCCTTGATAGGACGCCAGATGAAACCCTGGCCGTCAATCACGCCCTGACCCGTAACGCCGACATTCTCGCATTTGCTGGCACGTATGAAAGCGAGGCATTTCTTGCTGCCGTCACGCGGATCGTTCTTCTGCACGTACAGCTCCTTGTTCTCGCTGAACAGGATGGTGGCGCCTTTCTTGAGGTGCAGGTCAATATTGCTCTTCAACTCGATCGGACCTGTTTTCCACACGCCCTTCGGCACAATCACGTGACCGCCGCCCTTCTCACTCAACTCCTTGATGGCAGCGGCGAAGGCTTCAGTGCACTCCGTCTTGCCGTCCGGCACAGCGCCGTACTGCGCAATATTCACTGCAGCGGCAGGGAACTTGACCTCCTGCACGTGCTCAATCTCAATCGGCAGATCCACATAGTAGTGGTCATACTTGCCTTGTGCGCTCATCACCAGCGCCACGCCCGTCATCAGGGCGGAAAGAAGCAGTTTCTTCATGATAAACAAATGTTTTATAAAATTATGATTATGGTCTATTGTCCATTGTCCTTTGTCCATTATCCCTTGTCTCAACAATCATGCCAAACCGGCAATCTTCAGCGCGGCATTGATGCCGTCCAGCGCGGAAGACGTGATGCCACCTGCATAGCCGGCTCCTTCGCCGCAAGGGTACAGCCCCAGCGTGTTCACCGATTGAAGGGTCTCTGGGTCGCGGGGAATCCGCACGGCGCTGCTGCTTCGGCTCTCCACGCCTACGATGACCGCCTCGTTGGTCAGGAAACCCGGGTATTTGCGGTCAAAATCGCGGAAACCCTGCTGCAGGCGTTTGCCGATATGCGCCGGTAGCCACCGGTCCAGACGGCTTGGTACAATCCCCGGCAGGTAACTGCACGCCGGCAGACTCTTGCTCTCTTTTCCTTCCACAAAATCGCGCATCCGCTGCGCCGGGGCGATGGAAGAATTTGCCATTTGCCATTTGCCATTTGCCATTTGAGCAACTTGCTGACGGGCAAGTTTCTCCAGCGCCTCCTGATAGGCGAGCCCTTTGAGCGGATCATCGCCCTCGATGTCCTCCGGATTGATCTGCACCACCATGCCGCTGTTCGCATAGGGCGAGTTGCGGTGGCTGGCGGACATGCCGTTCACCACGCATCCGTCCGCTGTGCTGCCTGCCGGCACGATATGTCCGCCCGGGCACATACAGAACGAATACACTCCCCGACCCTCCACCTGCGTCACCATCGAATAGGCGGCATTGCCGACGTAGTCGATCAGACCGCTCCGCTGACGGAGTTCAGACCGCTCCGCTGACAGAGTACAGACTGAATTAGCAGGCAGATGGTACATGAGCCGATTGATGAGTTCCTGCGGATGCTCGATCCGCACGCCCATTGCAAAGCCCTTGGTCTCCAGTTGTACCCCTTCGTCCGCCAGCATCCGGTACGTGTCATGCGCCGAATGCCCGATCGCCAGGATTACGGGGCATGTACCATTTGCCATTTGCCATTTGTCATTTTTGAGGCTTGTCACGCAAGTCTCAAAATGTATTTCTCCACCGTGCTCCAGGATGCACTCACGCATCCGCTTGATGATGCCCGGCAACTTGTCGCTGCCGATATGCGCATGCGCTTCGTACAGCACCGTGTCCGGCGCACCGAAATAGTGGAACAGCTCCATCACGCGCTGCATGTTGCCCCGTTTCTTGGAGCGCGAGAACAGCTTGCCGTCGGAGAACGTACCGGCGCCGCCTTCGCCGAAGCAGTAGTTCGACTCCGGATTGAGTCCCTCGTTGCGGTTCAGCAGTGCAATGTCTTTTTTCCGCTCACTGACTTCCTTGCCCCGCTCGTATATAACGGGCTTGATGCCGTGCTCGATAAGCGTCAGGGCGGCGAACAGGCCTGCCGGACCGGCACCGATAATGACCGCCTGCCGCTTCGCCTCATGCACGTCCCGGAACACCGGCGGCTCGTAGAGCGGGATAGGGGCGTCTTTGGCAACCGGCTTTCCCTCATCGTCCGTTAAAACCGTAAGATGCACGCGCAACTCCCGCTGCCGTGCATCTACTGAACGTTTCACCACCCGCCACTGCGCCTCCATCTCATGCGCCTCTCGCGGGGAAAGTATGTATTGCTTGCTATCCAAATTAGCCTTTAGCTATTCGCCATTAGCTTTTATTGTTCATCTTATTCAGAACGGCTTCCAGTCCGAGCTCTTTGATCTTCTCGCCGATCTTGGTCTCAATCTCTTCGCACAGATCGGGATTGTCCGCCAGCACGTCTTTCACCTTGTCGCGTCCCTGACCGAGCTTCGTATCGCCGTAGCTGAAGAACGAACCGCTCTTCTTGATGACCTCGGTGGCTACACCGAAATCGAGGATCTCACCGATACGCGAGATGCCGGCGTTGAACATCAGATCGAACTCGGCTTTTTTGAACGGAGGTGCCACTTTGTTCTTCACCACCTTCACGCGTACCTGGTTACCCTTGATCTGCTCGCCGTCCTTGATCTGGCCCGTGCGGCGGATATCCAGACGCACCGAAGCATAGAACTTGAGGGCGTTACCGCCGGTCGTTGTCTCCGGGCTGCCGAACATGACGCCGATCTTCTCACGCAGCTGGTTGATGAAGATAACCGTGGTGCCGGTCTTGTTCACCGACGCCGTCATCTTACGCAGCGCCTGCGACATCAGACGTGCCTGCAGTCCCACTTTGTTGTCGCCCATATCGCCGGTGATCTCCGCCTTCGGCGTCAGCGCCGCTACGGAGTCGATGACGATCAGATCAACCGCTGCCGAACGGATGAGCTCGTCGGCGATAGCCAGTGCCTGCTCGCCGCTGTCCGGTTGGGAGATAAGCAACTCGGCGATGTTGACGCCTAATTTCTCGGCATAGAAACGGTCAAATGCATGCTCGGCGTCGATGATAGCGGCGATACCGCCGGTCTTCTGCACTTCTGCCATCGCATGGATAGCCAGCGTGGTCTTACCGGAAGACTCAGGACCGTAAATCTCGATGATACGTCCCTTCGGATAACCGCCTACGCCCAGCGCGTAGTTCAGACCCAGACTGCCCGTCGGAATAACCGGCACATTCTCTATATTCTCTTCACCTAACTTCATGATGGCGCCCTTGCCGTACTCCTTGTCAATCTTCGCCATCGCTGCCTGCAACGCTTTCAGTTTGTCGCTCGCTGCTGTTTGTTTCTCTGCCATATAACTTATTCAATTTAATTGTTCGCTATTATTCATTTACGCTGCAAAATTACAAAAAAAAAAGCATATACACAAATATATGCTTACTTTTTTTCAAAATATCTGCAATATTCGCTTAATCCGCATTTCTCGCATAGCGGTTTACGGGCCTGGCATATATAGCGTCCGTGCAGCAGCAGCCAGTGGTGCGCCTTCGGGATGACGGATTCGGGAATATATTTGACCAGCGCTTTCTCCGTCTGGAGCGGGTTCTTGCTGTGGGTGGTCAGGCCGAGCCGTTCGCTCACGCGGAAGATATGCGTATCGACCGCCATCGTCGGCTGGTTCCATATGACGGCGCAGACCACGTTCGCCGTCTTGCGTCCCACGCCCTGCAGCGTCTGCAAGTCCTCGATGTTATCCGGTACGCGGCTGTCATAGACCTCCACGAGCCGCTGCGCCATCTGCACCAGGTGCTCCGCTTTGGAGCGCGGATAACTGACCGACTTGACGTACTCAAACACCTCGTCGCTGGTGGCTTTCGCCATGGCTTCGGGCGTAGGGTAGGCGGCAAAGAGTGCCGGCGTGACCATGTTGACCCGCTTGTCGGTGCATTGCGCCGAGAGCATGACCGCCACCAGACACTGGAACGGATTGTCAAAATGCAACTCGCTTTCCGCAACCGGCATATTGGTCTCAAACCATGCCAATATATGTTCAAAACGCTGTTTGGTGGTCATAGGCGATTGACGATTAGACGATTTACGATTTATGATT
>Ga0265298_10003383_pt1 | contig 21159 bp, 39 predicted proteins | sample AusTroGonzalo_MG_3_FD_193486 | JGI IMG/M metagenome (GOLD analysis project Ga0265298, IMG submission 193486) | Bovine rumen microbial communities from tropical cattle in Woodstock, Queensland, Australia - Gonzalo_01 | ecosystem: Host-associated > Mammals > Digestive system > Stomach > Rumen ...
TTCTGTTAGAGTTGGTTTAACTGGTTTATTCATAAATTCTATTATTGCTTGTTTCCAAGTTGCTGTATCTCCGAAAATTCCATATTCTATTATTTTTGTTGACAGCTCTTCTATATCTACTCCATCTTTTAAGTATTTATCTTTGTTTGTCATTTATTTACCTACGTATCTTTAAATAAATTTCTAAATATTTCTACTAGCACATTTACAACTATGGAATTACCTGCCATTTTGTAAAGCTGGGTATTGCTAATACCTACACTTGCTTTGTCAAACTCACTATCTGTAAATCCCATAAGCCTAAAACATTCTCTAGGTGTTAATTTTCTAATTTTTAAATCAGTTATTAATACTTTATTCTTATTATTACTTAATAGACTTCCACTATATTTTTCTTCTTTATATGCTCTACATTCATGTTGCATTTTCCCTTTTTGTTCCCACTCAATATAATTAGGTGTATCTTTTTTTATAATAACTCCTATCCTGTCATTACATTGTAAAGTCTGTGCCACTTGGTTTCCCACTCTTCCTCTTCTTGTTGTACTATTTGGATAAGATAAATTTACACTATCTCCTTCGTATGCTTCTTGATAGCCTTGTTTTGTTGCATTATTTATCTTTATAAAATTGCACGTAGGCTTATTCCCCTCTGTTGTTATAATTGAATTAGCGACTTCTTGATTTTTTCTGTTAATGTTTTTCCTAAAACGTTCTCCTCTTGGGTATTTACCTGTTCCATTACTTGAAAAGCAATCAATAAGTTTTTGACTCAAATAATATTTTTCTTCAACTTCATCTTCTAGCATATCTTTAAGCCTTAAATAAAGTTCTTGTTTAGGTGGGAAAATAAATTCTTTTTTAATATCATTCCTGATACTAATCGTAAAAACACGTTCTCTATTTTGAGGTACACCATAGTCTTTGGCATTTAAAACTTGATAGTAGTTTTTATATCCTAAACTTGCCATAGCATTTAAGTAGTTATCAAAATTATGTTTATGCTTTTTGCTTAAAACATTCTTTACATTTTCCCATACTACATATTTAGGTCTTAATTTCCCTACTATCCTAACTGTTTCATACATAAGACTAGACCTAGTACCACTACCAATATCTCCACCGAGCTTGAAGCCCTGCTATGCTAAAGTCTTGGCAAGGGCTACCGTGCATTATTAAATCGCACTCTATGTCTTTATCCCATGTGCATATATCTTGCACATCAAAGTTAGTACCGTGTATTTGATTAAAACTTTGCATTGCATATTTATCTATCTCTACCGCATCTACTATCTCATGTTCTATACCAAGTCTATCTAATGCACTACTACAAGCACCTATGCCGAGCAAATAATTCTAATACTTTTAAACAATCATCATTGTATATTTTATAATTCATCTTCTATACCTCTTTATCTAATCCATATTTATCTTTTAAGTTAGCAACTCTTGAATATATCCTTGCTCTATCCATTAAAATATTCCATTTCTTGTGATATTTCTTGTAAAAATTAGTCTCATAATTTGGTATAGAACCCATTTCATTTATTGCTAACATTAAATCTTTCCATGCTTTTTCTTCTGTTGGCATATTTACACTCCATTCTTTTGTGGTATCTTCTGTTAATTCAATTGGCTTTCCTTTTTCTTTTAACTGTCTTATATTTTCATCGCAAAATTGTAAAAATTCACTTGATAATTTCTTATAGTTTCCAATCATACTCTACACTTCCTCTATCTTCAGATTAAATTTATCCTCAAAAACTTTCTTTTTGTCTTTGTATACTTTTGTTTTAAACCCTTTTACGTCAATTATTTCTGCTGTCCCATCATTATTAAACACTATAAAATCTGCTTTATATCTCAAATTAGGTGCTAAAATAAATTCAGCTTGCCTGCAAAATCCTTTTATTTCTTTAGCCTGTAATCTTAACTTTAATTCATTGTAATAATTACCCTCTTTTTGCGAATCAAATTTTATACCGTCGATTTCGACTTTATTTGCCCTATATTTCGATTTTTTATTTTGAGTGGATAATTTATCGTCTTTAATATTGAAATCATTTTTTGATGGCTTTTTGTTTATTCTAGTGTAATATTTTTTTATATCTTCTTCAGTCCAATCAGAAAAGTAGTTCATAATACCTCCTAAAATGTCATTTGGTCTGCTAAATTGCTTATAAGATTTTTAACATCTCTTTGTTGCGGTTGGCTTTCCGTTTCCTTATCAAGTAATCTATCCCCAAATACTTCTCTAGCTGATTTTATATAAAATTTGCTTCTATGCTCTTTGTCTGCTATTTTTGAGCCATCATATTCAAGTCCTTGTGCATTTTGGCATATACAAGTGCAAACATATTCGTAAGGATAGCCATTTTCTATTTTTCTGTATAAATAATATCCAGTACCGTTGCAGAACTCGCATTTTGTTTTTTCTCCAGCTTGTGTATTTGGTTTAACTTTCGCTATTAAATCTAGCATTTGACTTAATGTTGGCTTATATTGTGATGTTTTACAAGCCATTCTAATTGCTAGTTGATATCGCTCAGCTGAATAATTTTTTAATTCGTCAAACCATATATCTGATTGTGTATAATTTAATTCTTTTTGGTAAAATTCCTCTAAAGTTTTTGTATTTTTTGCAAATTCTTCTCTAGTCATTTATCCATCTCCTTTCGCTAAAAACTGTGTCCATTTGTCATCTGTTTTTAAATTCTCTTTTTTTATATGTTGTTCGTTAACAGCATTTACAACCCATTTCTTAATACAAAGATAATGTGATTTAGCTTTGTAGCCTTTCATTTCGATATACTCGTCTAAATATTTAATCATTTCTTCCCAATTTTCATAATCGTTTTGCAGTTTTGTGATTTCTTCATCAGTCAATAAAACATTTCCGTATTCTCCATATTTATGTTTTGTTTTCTTTTTTGTTTCACTTTTTAAATCTTTTGATTCAGAAAGTGTATTATCTATATTATTCTTATCTAATCTAATCTTATCTAATCTTATCTTATCTGTGTATACATTTTGTATACATTCTGTATACATAGTGTTATCAGCGCTTTTAAGCTCATATACATTATCTTTTAATTCTAGTAATGACATCTCTTCTTTATGTATTGTTTCTGTTGTTCTATCTCTTTGTAAATAATTATTTAATCTCCAATGCTTTATTACTATTACACCAGTTTCAAACGGAATGACAAATTTTTTAGCAATTAAAACTTTCATATCATCTTCAGAAAGTCCAGTAAATCTAATTATCTTCCTCCAAGAATCTACAAATCCATCATCATCAGCTCTCATACCAAGTTCATAATATAGCAATCTGCTTGATAATGGCATTTCAATAAAAGAATCTGTGTCAACAACGCTTAAGCTAAACATTCTTCTTTTAGCCATGTAATCATCCTCTTTCTTTTGTTGCTTGATTATGTTGCCTATATAAACAATAAAAGGGCTTCACACAGTCAGAAAAGTGAAGTCCTTTTTTGTATATAAAAAGTCTATAAAATAGGCTCTTAATATCTATGTAATTATGTTCTGACTGTCTTTTGTAATTTAATTTTATATTAACTATTTTTTAAAGTCAACAATTATTTTAAAATTTATTTAGATTATCTACTTTCTTTATTGCTGAATCAAAAAATTCCTCTTGTTGTTTATACAAATTAAGTAATTTTTGTAAGTTTTCTTTTGTGCAATATTTTTCATTGTCAAAGAATATCTTTGATTTTTCTTCTAATCTTTCTGTTATTTCTTCTAATTTATCTATAATTTTTACACATTCTTGCTTATTTTTCTTTTCTTTCTCCGCATTTCTTATAATTTCATCTATAATAAATCCTAAAGTTTTTGCCATATTTTCATTAAGTTCTATTTTTATTTTATTTTCTTTCATTTTCTTCAATCCTTTCTCTTATTTCTTTTAATATTGGTTGCCAATATTTTTTATTTTGGTGTGCTTTTGCATGGCATTTGTTTTTACTAAAATCTTTGTGGCATAACATAATACAATTCATTGGGTCATCAATTCTATCAGGTGCTTCACTTCTGAAAAATATATGATGTAGTTCAAGTATATCTTTCGTTCCACAAAGCCCACATTTGCCCTTACAAGCATTATAAATTTTTTCATAAGTAATTTTACTAACTGACTTTTTTCTTCCTTTTTTGGTGATTCTCGTTTGTTTTGGATACATGAAATTTGAATAATCCATATTAATATTACCACCTACTTAATATTTGATATGCTTTTTTTAATTCTTCCAAGTCAAAATGCCCAAAATGGCAATGGCTTCTATCAATGTTCATTTGGTCTGCTAATTTTTTGTATAAATAATTTCTGTTATATTTGCCTTCTTCCCATTGCTTGTCAAACAACTCATGGCATTTTATCTTCCATTGTTTCATTTCATCATTTGAAAGAATACCAAGTGCTGTTTTTGTTCCTGTATGTACCCCAACATAAGCTCTACAATTAGTACATAAATAGCACATACCATTTCCATATATTTTGCCATATATTTTATCGTTAGTAGTAAATATTACATCTCCACCGCAAAAGTGGCATTTTGTTGGTTGTGGTTCAAATTTTACCATATTAATCACCTCGTTAGAAAGGCAATTCGTCAGAATTTTCGATAATCTGTTGTTGTGGTTGTTCTGCAAATGGATTGTCTTGACTTGCTGTTTTTTCTTTGTTGCCACCAAATTCTGCTGTTTCAACTATAATTTCTGTTGAATACATAGTTTTTCCGTCTTTGTCTTCCCACTTTCTTGTTTGTAAATGCCCTGTAAGTGCTATATACGAACCTTTTTTAAAATATTTGCTAATAAATTCTGCTGTTTTTTCCCATGCTATACATCTGTGCCATTCTGTTTTGTCTTTGCTCTCTCTTGTGCCAACACTAAAATTTGCTACCATTTTGTTATCATTTTGCGTATATTTTACTTCAATATCATTTCCAATATATCCTGCTATAATAACTTTATTCATATTATCCCTCCATCATCATATTTGCTCTATATTCTTCTCTCGCCATTCTGTACCAACTTCGTACTGTTATATGCATTTCTTGAAGTTGCCTGTATTTTTGGTAAGCCCAAGTATTAAAATCTGTTTTATTTATTCCAAATTCTTTAGATAACTTCACAGAATTACTTTGTATTTCACTCCATCTTGTAGCCAATAGCCAGCTGTCAATTACAAGTTCATTTAGTCCATCTATATCTGTCATATCTATTTTTTGAAATCTTGTTGCTATTTCTCTAAACTGGTTAAAATCTTCTTGTACCATTGGCTCAAAATCACTTTTAATATCTTTCATTTTAACTCTCCTCTTTTGTATTATTATAAATAAAAACTCTTACGCCTTTATTATTTATTATTGAAAGCCCTGTAATTGTCTTATTTTCAATTTTTATCTTTTCAACCTTAAATTTATCGTTTGTTGAATAAACTTTCTTTCCTTGCCATTCTCGTTCGTTTATTGATGTTTTGTCTGCTGGTACCCATATAAAAGGGCTAGTATATAATTCTCTGCCTATTCCCCAATTAAAACAAGCTCTTTTAAAACTATCACTTGCAAGTCCTTTTTCTTTTTCCGTATTGCTTTCTGTGCCTGTATCTTCTTTTTCTACCCATTGTTTTTTGTCATTATCCCAAATTGATACAATACAATTAGCATTATCTCTCGTATGTTTTCTTTGCCAATTCATTGCTCCAACTGTTTCGTCTAAAATGTCTTGGTCAACTCTTGCATCTTTATATAATAAAAGTGATATACCTTTCTCATTAATCATAGCTGGTCTGCAATCAATTTCAGATGCTTTCAAATCCCTAAATTTTAATTCCATTTTATTCACTCCCTATTTTCTTCTAATTCTCTTTCATATCTTCTATACATTTCTTCTTCTAATTCTTTTTTCTCTCTGTATGCTTCATTGTATCTCTTTATAGCAAATACATAGGCTTGCCTTAATTCTTGTTCTGTTAATTCGTTAGCTTTTTTCATTGATTAATCACACTACAATACAAATTGTAATCATCTCCAATCTCGTCTTCTATATGGTCTTCCTGGTATTCTAATTCTTCATCTATTTCTCCATCTAGTGAAATCATTAAATCTTCAATTTCTTGTAAATTTTTAAATAATTCTTTTCTTTTTGTTTCATCTGCTATATCGTCTATTTTGTTTTCATAATATTTTACAATGTTTTCTCTATTAATTGTTTGAAAATTCATTTCATTCACTCCTTGCATTTTTTAAACCTTAATGTTATCATAAAAGCATAAGGTCTTATCCTGTGGGTGTTGAGCTAGACATTTTCGCTGAAATTATTAGTGTCTAGCTCTTTTTCATTATATAGCCTTTCAATTTCATCTTTTACATTTTGGAAATTCTCAAATGCTTCTTCATTTCTTCCAGCAATAAAATTTGTCATGCCATTGCTTTGCTCATTTGCTAATGCTTTTAATTTTTCGTTGCTTTCTCTTAAATTTTTGTTTGCTTTTTCTAAATCGTCTATGCAATGATGTAAATAATTCACATACTTTGCATCTTTAATGTAAATCCCTAATAAGCATAATGTTGCAATAAATAATACTAAATACATAGTTTCGCCTCCTTCCTACTTATTATTTAATTCTAATTTTTTCTTGCAATTTTCAGTAATTCTGTGTTTAATGTTAAAATATTCATTTAAAGTTATTAAATTATCGTTATACCAATTTTCTAATACTTCAAGTTCGCTAAACATTGCTTCAATATATGGGTTCATTTTCTCACCTCATTTTATTATTTTAATAACTTGTCCTTCATGTATAATGCAATCTATGTTGTTCAACTTTCTTAAGTTGTAAACATATTCCCTTGTATCAGTTCCCTCTTTTTTGTTTTCTAAGGCAATGTCCCAAAGTGTTTGTCCTGCTGATACTGTGTAATCTTCAATTATGCTTTCTTTTCCCCATACAGTTTTTACGCACCATTTTGTTATTGCCAAAAAACATAATACTATAAATGCTAAAACTAATAAAACTATTCCATAACCTAACAATTTTCCTAAAAATTCATTCAATTTGTTTTTCATTTTTAATCCTCCTTTTTCATTTCATCAAATTCTTGTGCTAAGCTATCAACCATTTCTCTTACTGCTTTTGATAAATCTTTTCCTTTACATTGCAAAACGAATAATGCTTTTTTCTTTTTTACCGAGTCTACATTTCGTACAAGTAAAAGCTCTTTTTTGTTTTCCATATTTTTCACCCCCTATTCATATAATATTCATGATAATTTTTAGCACTCCATAGTTTTTCATATTCCAATTTCATTAATTCTTCTTTTTTTTCTGGATAATTTATTATCATTTGTGTTATACAATCTCTTAATAAATCAATTTCATTATTTGTTAAAACGATAATATTTTCTTTTCCCATCTTAACCCCTCCTTTTATTTTCTACTCATATAATATATTAACTTTGTTTACTTGTCAATACAAATTTAATGTTTTTTTCAACTTTTTTTAAAAATAAAATAAACCCTTGATTTCTCAAGGGCTTTAGAAGGTTTTAATAATGAAAAAAATTTCTTTAATTGCAATTTTATTATACCATAATATAGAAAAAGAGCAAGTATTCACTCACTCTTTTTTAATAGTTCTATTATTGTGTTATTTTGTTCTATAATTGTATCTAATTTTTTGCCTATTTCTTCAGATAATATTCTATCCTGCTGTTGCAAATGGTTATTTATTTGTGTATTTGTGGCATCTTTTAAGTTTAAGTTGTAATTTTCTACCTGTAAAAGATTAGCCATCGTATTAAGCCAAAAATAAAAGTCATTCATGTCTTTTTATCCTTTATTCAATTAACCACGCATCCCAAATTTCTTTTTGTGAACTGTCAAAGGTGTCATAATTTATGCCATCAACTAAAGCTGTTATATGATTAGGCATTGTAATTGCGTACTTGCCTATTCTGTGATTGTCAATAAACTCTCCTACAGTTTGTTCTTGAATTGGCACTCTGTCATAAAAACTATCTAAATATGCTTCAATAGATTCAACATTATTCATCATTAATCCATTTTTTCTAGCAAAATTACTTAATTTTTTGTATGCATCGCTCCAAGAAATATTTTCTAAGCAAGACACAGCCCTCGCCGTGCAATCGTCAGTATCTAACATATTAGGATTCATATTTAAATATTTAAACATATTATAAATCACTTATCTTTCTAGCATATTCTTGAATCAACTCAACTTCTTCTTGGTTGTCTGCATCATCTTTTAACATTTTCATAAATTGATGTACTGACTTTAGCATATAGTCAAGTGATTTCATGCTATCTTCTCCTGCACCATAGTTTCCACGTCTGTATGACTCTTTGCCTTCACTATAATTGCCATATTGTTCACTCATATCGTCAATGTAATCATAGCCTCTGTAACGTCCTCTACCACTTCCAGGTACTCCACGTCTGCCATAGTCTCCCATATAACGCCCTCTACTATCTCTCATTCTAGCACCATATTCGTTATAATTACCATAACCGTTGTATCTCATCATCTAATTTTTCCTCCTTTACTTTCCAATAATTTTCATTTTTTAAGTCTTTATGAATGTCTACTAATTTATATAAGTAGTCTACATTCTCTTTTTTTACACCTTCCGTGTTAATAAGCTCTGTTATTTTGTTTTCTACTTTTTCAAGTACATTGCTATGCATCGTTTTTTCTGTGTTTTCATTATCCATAAAAACACCCCCTAGCGATTTTCTTTCTTTAAGTTAAATGTTGCAGAATATATAATCGGTACTTCCGTTTCTACTGGCGTAGCCGTTGCATCGCTCGGTGCTGCTACTGCTGGAACGCTTTGAACAGTTAGTGAAGTTTGACTATATGGGCAAAGTTTTAATAACTTATTAAATGATATAGTCTCGTAATCATCGGCAGAAGCCAAAGTTACTGCTCTAACTGTGTCTGGGATAAGCACACCATCTTCAAAAAGTCCAAAAGCCACAACTCCGTGCAGTTGCCGAGCTTACTGTCGCACTAAAATTAGCTTCATATCTTCCTGTGTAGTTTCTATCTAGTATTTTAAAAAGTGGTGAGCCATTTTGATAGCTAAGCCATCCATTGTTGTAACAAGGCGTGCATCTTCCTATTGTACTAATACCATCATATACAACAGCGGATTCATTTGTTGCTAATGCTCTAGGTGTATTTATAATTGTTTCTATCACTTTTCATCATTCCTTTCCTTTAAAATAAAAGAGGTAGACCACTTGCCTACCTCATCATAGGTCGACGACATTTATGTCGTCGACATCTAGCAAGTGCTTGTAATCAAGCTATCTGTAATCAGACAATTGCTTTTCTATTAAAATAAGTTTGCATTTGCTCCGCAACCGCATCCACCGTTGTTGCAGTTAAATATCGGAGTTTTTCCGAAAGACTGGTACGGTACTTACAGGGCAAGAATTTAAGCGATTATACAAAGCATCGACTTCATTGCTAAATCCTTGTGAAATAAATGCGTTTTGTGCTATTTGACTTGCTGCTAAATCTTTCATTGATAATTCACGTTGTAAATCGTTAATCTTGTCATTCTTTGCTTCTACTTGTGCCTTAACACCGTCTAACTCTAATTGGCATAACTTATCCAATATGGCTTGAGTATTCTGCGTAGCATTTGTAATGATATCTCTTGTGTTATTAGCATCTGCGAATCTTGTAGCATTGCCTTCATTTTGTACTATATTTTGTGTTTGGCAAGTAGCAAGCCTATTGTCACAGCAACATTGTTGTAATGCATTGTTCAAGTTGTTAAAGCCTTGTAGTGTCGCAATTTGATTATTGAAGTTTTGGTTCATATCTGCCATCTGCCTGCTGTTTGCTGCTATTTCTGCATTGTAAAATCCATTTGAAATAGATTGATTTACTCCAGAAAATCCATTACATAATTGTGTGCTAATGCCTTGTACTCCTGCGTTAATGTTGTTTAATTGGTTTGCTAGTTGTAAAGTGTCAAAGCCTTGGTTTGTATTTTGCATGATTTCTTTTTGCCCGTTAGATAACCATGGGTACATCATAAAGTCTGCCCCCATAGCTCCACCAAAGCCTCCCATTCCGCCAAAACCTCCGAAGCCATATCCTCCAAATCCGCCTAATGCTAATAATAAAAGAATTACCCACCAGCCATCATTAGAACCCCAGCCTCCGTCATTATTGTTTCTGTTAGTAAGTAATGCTACATCACTTGGAGATAGTCCATCATAACCATTTCCCATTGTTTCTCCTCCTTTTTTTAAAAATATATATATAAATAGTTGCAACTAATTTATACCTAATTTATTTTTAAAATTTGCCATTTCTTTATCATAATCCATTCCTTTTTCTTTCAAAAAGTTTCTTGCAAACGTCTCTACCCCTTTGTTGTCTCCCTTGTCAGCCATATTAACTAAATTGCTAAATATAGGATTGTTTCCTGTTATACGTTTAACTATGCCTTTTGGTGTCATTCCTTTTGTCATATAATTTTTTAAAAATTCAATTGGATTCATATTTACTCCCCTTTCTTTTCTTCAATATCATCTGTAAGCTCTCTAATTCGTTTTTTAAGGTTTTTTATTTCTTCTTTGATATCTTTTATGTCTTTAGGGTTTAAATCACCAAATTGTGCCTTTAAATCGTTTTCAGTTATGTATTTTGTTTCAGCTTGTTTCTCTTCAGCTTGTGGTACATACACAATCGTTTTGCTTTTCCCATCTTGCTGTAATTGTTTACTTACTACTGCAGAGCCGTCAGCTAATGCAAAATAACTTGTAGAACCGTCAAGTGGTATATCTATTGCTTTTACCTCATCAATGCTTGTTACTATTTTACCTTGCAAGCCCACCTGCCTATTGTATTGTGGGTATTGTTCTTGTGTCCTTTGTGGTTGATTTTGTAAATACGGATTGTATCCCATATATTGACTTTGGTATGGGTTAAAATAATTGTATGGCATTTTAAAGTCCTCCTTTTAAATAAAAAAGGAACTAAAAAGATTGTATTTCTTAGAAGGGTACTCCTATATACAATTTTAGACTTTTTAGCTCCTCTCTTTCTCTATTAAGACAGCAAAACCAATAGAGTAATTTTGTTATCTTAATTTGATTATAAAGTTTTATTCAACTTTCAAAGTGCCATGTTTTGGTCAATTTAGGCTCATTTTGGGGTATAAAAAAAGACTGCTTTATGCAGTCTAATTAGAGGAGGTGATATACTATATAACCTTCAATATTTTCTTTTTTATTTTTTGTACTTGCCTTTTTATTGTTTCAGGGCTTGTATTGTGTTTAATAGACATTTCAACTATTGTTAAGCCTTTTATTTTATCTTCAAATATTTCCTTTTGTAAATCGCTTAGCATTGCTTCATCACATATTCGTAAATATTCTGACTTTGTAAAGTCAAAAGTTATTTTATCCATAGTATCCCTACTTTTTCATAAAACGCCCACATGTAGGACAGTTCTTTACTTTTGATTTTCTTCTTTTCTTTGTAACCTTAATCTTTTGTTTCGCCATTTATTATCTCACCATCATTTCCAATATAATTATTATATCCATTTTCAGTATCTTGAGTTACTTCAGTTGTGATTGTTTCAATATCATTTGTAAGCCATATTGTATAACCTAGTAAGCCTATAAAAGCAATAAATGTTACTAGCCAGCAAATAAACATTCTTTTGTTTTGTACTTTTAACGTATGCACAAATTCCATTGCAAAAGATTGTTGCTCTTTTTCTACTTCTTTTAACTCTTCTTTCATTTTCAACACTTCCCCTCTAAAATCAATCATTTTTAATCTCCTTTATGGTGGTAAGCCTTGATATGTAGTTCAATGGCTTTCTCTATTCTCATATCTATTTCCCTGTCAAAATTGTCTAATTTTTGTGACAATCTTTCAATTTGATTAGATATTGTCTCTAGTTTAGCATCAATTTGTCCCATTTTGTACTGCTCTTCCCCAGTATCTTTTACACTCTTATCTTTTCTGCCGAAAAAGAAACTTAATACCGCTAATACACACCCTATTATTGCAATAGCCATTGAAATATCCATAATATCGCCTCTCTATTCAAGGCTCTTTGGCTCTATATTTATTATACCATATTTATTATTTTTTGTAAATAAAATAAACCTATCTCAATTAAGAGATAGGCTTATTTTTTGTTAAGGAATTTTGTGTTGTTCAGCAGATACCATCAAGTTATGGTACTGTTCAGAATAGTAAGAAAATGTATGAACGTATTTGTGGCAACTAGTACAAAGAAGTACATTATTAGAGTAACTATTGTCAATTCTGCCATTCTCTTTCAAACAAATACTTTTCCATTTCTTGTGGTGCATTTCCAAATCAGTATATTCGCACCGTTTGCCACATAGCATACAATACATTCCGTTCTTCCGAATAAGCATATACTTGGTAGGATGCATATATTCTCCCCCCTTATTTAAGGTCGGTCGAGTAGTGTTACATTGTTACCCATCAATTTCGGCTTTTAGCTCTGCAATTCTTTCTTTAGCTTCTGGATATTCATCAGTTGTTTCTACTTTGTTAATAAACATATCTGTTGCAACACCAACATCAGCTTGCCATGTTGAGCCATCTTCATTTACTTTCTTTGACTCCTCACTAATTTTGTTAATTTCTTCTCCATATTCTTCATAAACTTTCTCTTTAAATTCTCTAATTGTCATATTGAACATCTCCTTTTCATATTAAAATTTATAAAAATTAGTACCTATCATAAAAGTACCAAATTTTAGCCATATAATTTCATTACTTTAAAATAAAAACGCCTTAAAAACGATTCTCGTGCTTCATTATTTCATGGCATTTGCTAATTTCTCTATTAAAGCATCCCCATAACGATAAAATTGTAAATATTGTATTGTGTTGTCATCTAATCCTGCTTTTTCTTTAATCAAAGCAATTTGTTCTTCTTTTGTCATTGACTTTTCCTCCAATCTGCTTAAAAAGATTTTCCATGCTTTTGGGTCATTAACAAATGGAGCAGGACATAGTTTTCTAGTGACATCATAATGTCTACATACATGATTAATATCTATGTTGTATTTTTTCATCAACATTTTAGTCAACTCAATAGCATTAAGTATAGTTTTATCTTTAAAATAATATTGCCCATTTGCATCTATTCTTGAGCATAATTCTATTCCTATTGAGTTATCATTTCTGCAATCATTATAATATTTATTTGCTCCAACATGCCATGCTATATCTTTATCTTCTACACATTGCCATATTTCATTTTCATCAACAAAATAATTAGCTGAAGCACCTCTATATTGCTTGCTAAAATAATTACAATTTGCCCAAGCACTATCTCCATTGTTGGCGGTATAGTGTATAACTATCCATTTGTTAGTCTTATTTGCTGTCTTGTAGTTTATTTGAGTTAGGTATTGGCTTATTGTCATTTATTCTCACCACCATTGATAAGAATAAATTCTTCATTTTCCTTTTTATATTCTGCTGAACTTATTCCTAAAATACAACCTAGAAATGTATCGATAGCTGTAATTGTTCCTACAACTTGTTCAGAATATGGTAGATTCCATATACCTGCTATTGCAAAATATAAAGTCCCTATTGCAGGAAGTAAAAACTGTGCAATCCATTTCAAAATATCATAAACTTGATTTGACATATTATTCAACCTCCCCAATCAATGCGCTCCATGTTTGAGGCTTATTTTGTAAATTGTTATAGTTATAATCAACTGTTTCAACATAAGCTTTAAAATCTGTTATAATTCCGTTAACTTCCCCAACTTTTTCTGTATAGTTTTCATTAAATGCAGTTGTTTTACTTGTGGCATTATTATTAAAGGAAGTAGTCTTTGAAGTTGCATTATTATTAAATGTTGTTGTTTTAGAGCTTGCATTTGAATTAAAATCATTTGTCTTATTGGTAGCATTGCTGTTAAAATCAGATGATTTTAAACTTGCATTGGAATTAAAATCTGTTGTCTTTTGCGTCGCATTGTTATCAAAAGAGTTAGTTTTTGATGTGGCATTTGCATTAAATAAGTTTAATTTGTCTGTATAATTTGTATCAAAATTATTAGCCTTATTTGTTATGTCCGTTTGAATTTCTTGAACTTCACCTTTTATTGTTTGAACATCATCTTTAATTCCTTGTGTATCTTGTTTTAGTTGCTCTGTATCTTCTTTTATTTGATTTGTGTCTGCCTTAATATCTTTCATTTCGTCAACAACATTGTTCATCTGTCCTATTATAATATCCCATTGTGTTGGTGTTGGAATATTACTTGCTTCACTAGAATTAGAGCTATATGCGTGTTCATAAATATAAATTGGCAAATAATTAGTTGATGCAATTGCCATATTTTCAGGGTCATCTTCATTTATTGTTCCAAAAAAGCCTAATCTTGTCATGCCTTCTGAATAACAGTTTTGTGTTAATATAGCTTCGTCATTAACTAATGCAAGATAAAGTATAGTTCCATCTGGTTTTATTAATTTCATTGTCTTATGTAGGTTTTCCCAATCATCATCTGCAAATTCTATCTGAAATTTATCTTGTCCAACAATTCCAATTAATCTTTGGCTATCAAGTTGTATTATTTCTCTTCCTTCTATTTTAAATCTAGTTGTTTTCATTTATACACCTCCCTATACAATTAATTCCAAGCTATTTCTATATAGTTGGCTGTCGCAGATGTAGTTTCGCTTTGATATGAAGAACCAGTATCGCGTTTAACTCTTGCGGTTGCCTTGGCAGTAACAACTCTTGTAGCTTGATTAACAGAGCAAGTTACACCAAATCCGCTTCCATCTATTTCATATTGACCGCTTTCTGTACAATTTGAACTAAAAGAATTTGCTGACACAAAATATCTGTAATTTTTAAAGCCTGCTGTTTTTGGTATTGTTTCTCCATCACCAATTGTTCCAGTTTTTATAGAAATATTCCTCACTTGATTATACACATTTAATGCCCCATCTCTATATACTAACTCATAATCTACATTAGCTTCTGCAATATTAACACAAATTTCATAATTATTAATTTTAAATATTGTAGGAATAGACGTATTTATATTAGATGGTGTTCTAACTTTTATAATAGTTCCATCTTTTATTGTGCCAGAATAATTATATGTAATTATATTGCAGTCCGTGTCGTATGTCATTTCATATAACTCGTATAATTTTATTTCTTCCGAACTAGAACTTGCGCTTGTATTTGTAAAACCTCCCATATAAAAGTTTTCTTGTGTGGTGGTATTATCGCTAAATACAAAAGTAGTGTCCGTGCCACTATAGTTGCATGAGAAATTCTGATATGTTCCACTATTTAATCCAGATGTAGTTCCAATTCTTAAGTATCTTGAATCTTCTACTCCTATTTTTGCTTTTATACTTTTTAATTTATATGAATATGGCTTTGTAATTGTTATTGTAGCGGTTCTATAAACAGCAAAACTATTTGCATTACCATCAACAAATCTATTCATAGTATAATCACTATAAATCCTATTTGTTTTAATAGTTGTTTTAGCTATATTATTATATATTTCTGTATCACCAATTATATCCCAGCTAATACCAGCACGCAAATCATCAACAATTGTCCTCGTTTCAGTTGCCAATGTACCTACCTTATAAACAGTGCTTAAATCAATTCTGTTTGTGTAATTTGTTGTCAAATCATTTTGCAAATTGTCAAACAAAACCTTATTAAGAGGAGTGCCTGGTGTTTCAATAGGAGTTGCAAGTCTTATCTTATAGGCAGTATTACCATATTGGTCTGTGGTAGGTGTAATGTAAAATAATTCATCTCCAGCTAATACTTCATCAATTACCTCAATCATTCTACCTCACCTTCGCTTTCAACATTTGAAAGTTCTTGTTCTGCGATTTCTTCAACTGGTTCTTCCATTAATTCTTCTAAGTATTCAGCTAATGGCTCATAATCTACATCTAATATTTTGCCAGCATCATGTAATGTTTCTAACTTGTCTAAGCCATAACCTGCTGAATATTCTCCTTTATCTACGCAATATCTAATTGCATTTGCTTTTCTTTTACTTGATTTTTCTAACATTGTCATACTAATTCACCTCCTAATCTTCTAATAAAGCTAATCTTGCTTCTATACTTGCTAATGGATTTACCAAATAATCAAATTGAATGTTTGGTTCTAAATTTTCTGATGTAGTAAATACTATAGTTTCACCCTTATATGTTTGAAGATTATCTGCTATGTTGTTTAATTGTGATGCTAATGTTGCATCTGTTATTGATATTTCTGATGACGTTTTTAATGGATAAATAAATTTTGGCTTTTTGTTTGACAACCAAGCTTTTATGCCTTCCGAAGTTGTAATATCTGATGACGCAAGTCCAATTCTTAATACTGTAATTGTGCCATTATCATATGCCCAAAAATAATCGCCAACTTCAAGATAAGGATTTTTTTGAATAAACAAATTGCTTAATTCCCCTGTCGTTTGTTGTGTTGACGCAATAGATGTTCTTTCGTTTAATGTAAGAGTAAAAAACTTTGTTGTGTTATCAATTCTATCTAGGGCTACCCAATTTTCAGTACCAACTATTTCAAGATTTATAAGTTCTTGATGTAATTTCCAATTATCTCTAGTTCCGTATATATAATTTGATGCTGTGCCTATTTTACCTAAAAACATTCCTGTTGGTAGAGTTATTGGATATTGCTTATACTTTATTTCTTTATCAGTATTTTCAGTTAGAATTAGAAATCCGATATATGCTGGATAATTATCCGAAAACACTTTTATTTTAATATTATTGGTGGTACTTGTTGTTGTAAATATTGCATTTTCTAAATCTGTAAAAGTATTCGATGCTTTAAATGTTGAGTCTTTATATTCAAATGCTTGTATCCTAGAAATATTAGACATATCTGTTGTTACAATCTTATATGAAGTAGAAGGTTTAATATTTTCAATTCCATATATGTTAGCGCCACTTCTCTCATCGCTCTTTTTAACAGTTAGTCCATTAGTTGAAGAATAATTATAATATTCAGAGTTTTGTTGAGCAAATTCATTATTATCAATCATATTTCCTACGTTACTATCAATTATTTCGGCTTCTCCTTCTACTACTTTTATATCTTGTGGATAATCTGGATTTGGCGAAGTAGTTAAAGTAATAAGAGTTCCTGCGCTTGCTTCTGTTGTTGTTATAGCCGTTCCATCTAAAATTAATGTCAATGTATCTGTATTAAATTCTAATACACTCGAACTTGTAATTGTTGGCATTGTAAATTGATAATTAGTATTATTATATACAAAATAATAATCTCCACTTTCTGTACCATCACATTTATAAATCATTGGACTATCTTGTTCTAGCTCTGGTCCATCACCTATTTTTATATTTCCTTTATTATATCCACTAGCTGAATCTGTTATTATATAATTATTTCCGTTTGATGATGTTGCTACATCAAAATTATCTTCTAAAGCTGTTATTGTTTTGTCTAACATATTTGCATTTCCATTCCACCCTTGTATTGAACTTGCTATTGTGTCTGTGTTTTCTATCAAGTTGTACCCTTGATTAGTTGTTTTATACATTAACTATCGCTCCTTCCCACGTTTCATTTTCTTCGAAGTCGCTCCAATATGTTTCTGTTAAGTCATTCCATGTTGTATTGAACATATCAGCGTACCTTCTAAATCTGTTTTGCCATACTCTGCTTTGACCTGAGTTGGCTACACCAGAGTAAACAAAGTAATTTCGCATATTATTGAATAACGAATTTATTTCATCTAAAATCTTTTCTATTTGATTAGCTTTTGTATATGTCATTTGATTTACATTTGTTGGAAGATTTGTATAGCTGTAATAAGCATCTTTTATTTCTTTTACATTTAACCTTATTCTGTTCATCTGTACCATTGTCGGGAAATCTTCCATTGCCCAGTCTGTTTTAGTTGTTATGCTTACTGGATAATTATAATTTGTTAATTCATTTGCTAGATATTCGCACCATTCTTCAATTCTGTTTAAATCCGTGTAATTGTATGTGCCTTTTAAAAATAAGCTACTATCTGGATTATTCAAAGCATATTCAACATCTTCTTGTGTCCTATCGTATATTAAGCTTTTCATGTGCTATCACTCACTTTCGCCACAACCTCTGCATTAGCAACATATCCACCAGTCAAATCAATATCAAGGCTTGTTACATATCCATTAAGTTCATTGCCATAGCTTTCATCTACTATAATGTTGTCTCCTACTTTCTCATCATCTAATATAAACTTAAACTTAGTTGTAAACCTGCCATTGTAATAGTCTATAATTCTTTCTCCGATTGATTGTGCATTTGAATTATTTATTAAATAAACTGAATCAATTTTTAATATATTTGATTTTTCATTGCCGTTTAAGTTGTTATTTGGTATTAAAATGTCTTGCTTATTGTCTATATATTCATAGCCACTTACAACAACATTTCCAGTAGTTGTTACTTTTATAATTGCATGATTTACATTTGAACTTTCTATTGTTCCACCTGTACAAGTTATATTAAAAGACGGATTGTCAAATGTGATTTTATATGTACCCGCTGCTAATTGACTTTCATAAATTTGCTTTTGTTCGTTTTCTTGGCTGTAATTATGCGCTTGTAATAACACACCTGTTACTATTTCGCCTTGTTCTATTTCTTTTGAGCCTTTAAATACGCTTCCTTTGTCTATATTGTTAGGTTCTTCGCTTTCTTCTACGTTGTATATTTGTATTAAATCACTACGAGCGCAATTTGCAATCGCCCCAATTGTAAATAATACTTGTTGAAGTGCCTCTCTATGAGTACATACAGGGATATAACCTGTTAATAAAACATACTTAATGTCATCATCTATTGAGTAATAATCACTTGTAAATCCTGCTGATGTCATTATTCGTCCAATTAAAGTTTGTGCTGTTACATTTGAATACATTCCGCCATCAAAATCTGTCTTGTCTAATAACCCAATTAGGTCTATACCTTTAAATTCCATCTTGTTATCATTTTCACTTTGCCAACTGTCAATATAAAATGTTCCCATATCTATTTGTGTATTATTTTTTATCTCATAAACATTTAACGCTTGCCTTTGCTGTAATGTTGCATATACACCTTGCGGATTTAAAATGTTAAACTTATCATCATCTGAATATACAGTAAAATCCAATGTGTTAATGCTCAATTCATTGTTTAAAAGATTTACTTGTTCTAATAAATTTGCACTTATTAAGTTATCGCCCTCAAATACTACCATTTTCCCATATATAATCCTATATAATTTAAGATACCTATATGGGACATTAGTAGAATAGAAGGTTATCACAATTTTTTGATAATTTGCGACAGTTTTCTCACAAAAGTAATTGTAACTATTAGGCGTATATGTTTCTTCTGTTATTAATGTATTACTGGTGTTATAGTATTGAATTTTTAAGTTATTGCAATAAGCATATTGGCTAAATGTTAATGTAAGCCCTAAACTACTATGTACTTGACTAAATGTAATTGTCAGCGTAAGTGGTGTTGTAAAATTACCCTCTGAATTAGACATCGCTAAACTCCACCAACCAACATTTTCTATTGTGCTTCCCATATTCTCGCTTTTTCCATCAAGTACGAAGTGATTTTTTTCAAGTGTTGAATACTTTGTTTCTGTTAACTTGCTTTTTTTTAATTCATTTAGTTTTGAAAAGCTTTGGCTACTACTTACACTTAAATTGCTATCAGACTTTGCTGTAACATCAATTGCACCGTATTCAATAACTGTACTCGTTTTCATTTAATCAACTCCTTGAAGGCATTTTAGCTGTAAAGTTAACAGTTAAGTTTTTATAATATGGTCTGTCATTTTGAAACTTATACATTTCATCACTAACATTTGAAAAATAAGCTCTAAAACTTTGATTTGCTATAACAATATCATGAAATTCCTCTGGCTCTGTTAGTTTGTTATAAAGTCTTTGATATTCAGAATAATTATCATCTGTTTGCTTAGTAAATTTAATGCTTTTATAATTGAAATACACGCCAATAAGCTCTCTTTTTAAGTCGCCATCATCTGTTCTCTCTGCGTACTTATCAAGAAAATCAGCATTTCTTTTTACACCTGTTAAAACTGCAACATTATATGTATCTCCATCTATTGTCAAGAAGTCGCTCCATGTATCCATTAATAAGCACCCCCTGTAATCAGCCTTGTACCTGTTCTTCTATTTTCAATTTCTATTTGTGGTTTTAGTTGCCTAACAAATTGTGCCATTGTGCCTTCAAAACTAACTACAATTTTTTGCTCGCCATTATTTGTTTTTTCAGATAATTTGTCGGCTAATATATCCATCCATTCTGTATTGCTATCAAGAGGCATTACTGCTTCCCTTCCTGCCTCACCTATAATTGCTTGCGTTGGTTTTGATACAATTCCGCCTTTTGCCAATTTAGGTACAAATCTAGGCATTTGAAATTCAGGTACTCTTGGTATTGTTATACCAACATATTCACTTACACTATTTATAGCTTCAATTATTTTATTTATACCGTTTACCACCAAATTAACCAAATATTCAATTCCACTTATAACAAAATTGATTAATTTTGTAACAGCACTAATCACACCATCTACAAATTTATCTATTGCTGGTCCTAATCTATCTATAAAGTCAATAGTTGAATCTTGTAATTTAATAATTGTGTCTCCAACTGTTTGTATTATTTTTGCAATGCCATCAAATATGCTAGTAAATAATCCGCCAATTGATTCAATTATAGGTGGTAGCACAACTCCTATTTGATTTATAATTGTTGATATTCCATTTGCTATGCTTTCTATAATTGCTGTTATAGAAGGTGCAACATCAACTATAAATTTGTCAACTGCGTCCAAAATTGTTGGGAGTGTCCAAGCCATTACTGTTAAAATTGCACTTATTCCAGCTACGACTCCCAAAAATGGAATAAGTCCTGCTGTCATCTCTGGCCCAAGTAATGCTACCAATCCCATAGTACCTGCTATTGACAATAATATTGTTGCCATTAATCCTATAACATCGTTTAACGTC
>Ga0265298_10003385_pt1 | contig 21154 bp, 16 predicted proteins | sample AusTroGonzalo_MG_3_FD_193486 | JGI IMG/M metagenome (GOLD analysis project Ga0265298, IMG submission 193486) | Bovine rumen microbial communities from tropical cattle in Woodstock, Queensland, Australia - Gonzalo_01 | ecosystem: Host-associated > Mammals > Digestive system > Stomach > Rumen ...
ATTCGCTTCTCCAGGATGAATCTGCGCAAAGACGGCGGCTTTGTCAACATCCCGTTGTACCTTGTACCCAAGTTCGACAAGTGCCTGTGATGCGTGCAGCACTTGAGCTTCGAGTGGGTCGGGCTTCGGAATCTTTCAACCTCCACCATCAGACATTCGCCAACTTGCCAACTTGTAAACTTGTAAACTTGCCAACTTGAAAACCGAAAAGCGACTGAGATGGTCAGTTGGCATGTTGAACAGTTGGCATGTTGAACAGTTGGCATGTTGAACAGTTGCCAAGTTGAACAGTTGGCATGTTGAACAGTTGCCAAGTTGAATGGTTGTCAAGTGAAAGGGTGTCGAAATGACAAACAACGATTTTAAGATTCAACTTGAGAAGCGAACAGTTGAGTTTTCAGTTGCTGTTATCAAGATGCTGCGCAAGATACCCGGTGGTTTGGAGTCGAAGAATATCCGAGAGCAGGTGATGCGGTCAGCTACTGCCGTTGGGGCGAATTATCGTGAAGCGAATCGAGCCGAGTCAAGTGCTGACTTTGTCCACAAAATCGGCATTGTCGCGAAGGAGTGTTCGGAAAGTGAATATTGGATAACGTTGCTTCACGAGCTCTATCCTGAAATTCCAGAAGTCACGCCGGTACAGAATGAAGCATCCGAGCTGACCCTGTTGGTTCTCCCCAGGACGTCAAGAAGGAGATGCTGCTCGGCGACTACAACAAGGGCCGCCCGCTCACCGCCAAGAGAATTGCCAAGGTCGAGGTTGCCATACTCAACCATATCTTTACAACGCATATCAAGGTGACGGTCGATGGAGCCGAGGTTGGAACGGGCGACCTTGCTAAGATTTTCAAAGGCGCATTGAAGCCCGCTTTCATGAACAAGACGGAGAACAACGAGCCTGGTGCGGCCATCCACAGCGGGGAAAATCCGTCCATCAATGACTACACAGACAACATCGGCGGCAACGACATCAATACGATCAACACGGTCGGCAAGAAGGTCGATTCCGAGGAGGATACGGTGGAAACGAAGTTCAAGCGGCTAGAGGGAAAGGCCAAAAAACTCGGAGGCGTCAACAAGCTGCCGCTGAGTGAGAAAAGCCAATACTACATTCTGCACGGACAGGTGCTGCGCCAGCAGCGCTTGGACATTGTCACAAACAGCAAGGGCAAGAACAAGAACCTCATTGAGGACCTGAGACCGATGGGGGCGGAGTGATTCCGCGGAAAAATGCGGGAAAAGTGTGGGGACAGTCCCCGCACTTGTTCCCGGAGGCCCCCGTTCCCCACCCTCGAAGTCAAGGGCAAATGCCCCACTCGACGAGAGGTTCGACAGGCAGTCCCATTATGTTTTCGTAGCTGCCCGTCCAGCTTTCGATCAGGAGGTCCCCGCATTCGTCGATGTCGTACGCGCCCGCCCTGTCCAGCGGACGCACCTTTTCCACATAGCTCCGGATGGACGCTTCGTCAAGCTGGCGGAACCGGACCGACGAGCGGCATACCTTCGCCTCGCCGTCGAGCGCGACGCCGGTAAATACCGAGTGGACGCGGCCAGAGAGTTCGCGCAGGAACTGCCGCGCCTCGTCAAGGTTTCGCGGTTTCCCGTAGATGCGCCCGTCCATCCAGACGATGGTGTCCGCGCTCAGCACGCGCGGCCTCCTGGCGGCGCGGCCTTTTGCGAGGGCGTTTTCGCGTACCGTTCGCTCCGGGTCGTCTGGGTATGAGGTCTCCGGCGCGTCGGTTTTCAGTATGTCGAAGTCCACGCCAAGGTCGCGCAGTATCTTTGCGCGCCTAGGGCTTCCGCTTGCCAGAGTCAGACGTATCGTTTCCTGTTTGATGGTGGTGCAATTGTACCATCGCAGCATCCGTCAGGTCAAGCGGTCAATGGCTTTTCATCCCCAATTTTCGGCGAGAAGTGGTATAATATTCGGCTTCAAAACTCGAAGAAGGACACTATGGCAGACACTTCAGGCATCAGAAAGTTCGCGGATGGCGCGGACTACACAAAGCGCTTTATCGTACAGGAGGAGATCGACAAGTATCTTCCTGGCGGACGTCATTTCATCGATGACGCCCTCATAAACAGGCTTTTGGCCGAAACAGACGGCAAGCCCGCCGACCCTGTGCGCGTAAGGGAGATCATCGCGAAGAGCGAATCGACCTGCGAAACGCTCCTCCCCGAGGAGACCGCCGTGCTCATGCAGGTCACCGACCCCGCGCTCTTCGAGGAGATGCGCGCCGCGGCGGACCGAATCAAGCACAAGGTCTACGACAACCGCATAGTCGTCTTCGCCCCGCTGTACATGTCCAACCTCTGCGTCAACGGCTGCAGGTACTGCGGCTTCCGTGAAGGGAACTCGCTCCAGAAGCGCCGCGTCCTTACGATGGACGAGCTGAAGGAGGAAGTGGATGTCCTCGCGGGCCGAATCGGCCATAAGCGCCTCATCGCGGTCTACGGCGAGCACCCGACTACATCCACCGAGTATATCGCCGAGACTATCGAGACATGCTACAACCGCCAGGTCAAGGCGCCTCGGACAGGAGCGCCGGTCGGAATCCGCCGCGTAAACATAAACGCCGCGCCGCTACCGGTCGATGACCTCAGGGTCCTCAAGAAAGTCGGAATCGGCACCTTCCAGGTGTTCCAGGAGACGTACAACAGGAAGCTCTACGAGTCCATGCACCCGGCCTGGAGCGTGAAGGGCAACTACGACTGGCGCACGACGGCCTTCCACAGGTGCCTTGAGGCGGGCGTGGACGATGTCGGCCTCGGGGTCCTATACGGGCTCTGTGACTGGCGCTACGAACTTCTTGCGACCGTGATGCACGCGCGCGACCTTGAGCGCTGGTTCAATATAGGGCCGCATACGCTCTCCTTCCCGCGCCTCGAGCCTGCGAGCGGGACGAAGGTTCCAGAGGAGTCGCCGTGGCTGATCGACGACGAGACATTCGCGCGAATCCTTGTCATCGCACGTCTCTCCGTGCCGTACACGGGGATGATCGTCACCGCGCGCGAGTCGCCCGCGAGCCGCAACCGCGTCCTCGACCACGGCATGACCCAGCTGGACTGCTCGTCGAACATCGCGATAAAGGGCTACAGCGACTTCGAGAACGAGGCGCACCAGGAGAAGGAGCGCCAGCAGTTCATGCTCGGCGACAACAGGTCCATCGACGAGATGGTCCGCTATCTCGCCTCGCGCGACGTCATTACGAGCTTCTGCACGGCGGGCTACCGCTGCGGCAGGACGGGCGGCTGCATCATGGACGCCCTGAAGACCGGGCGCGAGGGCAAGTTCTGCAAGATCAACGCAGTCCTCACGTTCCGCGAGTGGCTGGACGATTTCGCCTCGGAGGAGACGCGCAAGATAGGCGACGCCCTTATTGAGAAGGAGCTTGCCGGCATCAAGGAGTGGCTCCCGAAATTCTATCCGACAGTGATGAAGCAGTACGAAGCGACATGCCGCGGCGAGCGCGACCTCTTCTTCTGATTTCGCACTTGCCATTTCCTATTCAATATTGTATAATGACCTCGTTATGAAAACATGGCTAGCTTTCTGGTACGGAATATTCAAGAACAATCCGATCTTCAGGCTTGTGCTTGGTCTCTGCCCTACATTGGCGGTGACTACGAGCCTTGAGAACGCGCTAGGAATGGGGCTTGCGGCTACGTTCGTCCTGATCTGCTCCAACGGGCTCGTGTCTGCGCTCAGGAAGGTCATCCCCGGAGCGGTGCACATTCCGTGCTACATCGTGATCATCGCGACGTTCGTGACGGCGATCGATCTTCTGATGCAGGCGTACCTTCCCGACCTCTCCGCTTCGCTCGGAATCTTCATCCCGCTGATCGTGGTGAACTGCATCATACTCGGTCGCGCCGAGGCGTTCGCCTCGAAGAACGGCGTCTTGGATTCGCTCGCCGACGGCCTTGGAAGCGGCATCGGATTTACGCTTGCGCTCTCGCTCATAGCGTCCGTGCGCGAGATCGTCGGCGCCGGTACGCTGACCGTCTGGGGTGACATCGCGATAAAGGGCATCAATCCGGGCCCCGTGACTCTCGCGATCCTTCCCGCCGGCGGCTTCATAACGCTGGGGCTCCTCCTCGCGCTCATCAACAGGATAGGCGAGTGGAACGCCCGTCGCCACGGGGCGCCGCCGCCGCTGCCGGTTAACCTTGACTGCCGCCATTGCACTATGTGCGGCAACGGAAAGACCTCCCCATGAAATGTCCGAAGTGCGGAGCAGACGACGACAAGGTCCTTGATTCCCGCAGCGCAAGGGATGGCGCGGCGATACGCCGCCGCAGAGAGTGCCTTAAATGCTCCCACCGCTTCACGACATACGAAGAGATCGATCGCGACGAAGTGCTCGTCATAAAGCGCGACGGAACGCGCCAGCCGTTCGACCGCTCAAAAGTCGATAAGGCGATTCGCCACGCCTGCGGCAAGCGTCCCGTAAGCGACGAGCAGATCCGCACGATGATAGACCACGTGGTGGCCAATCTCGATGGCGACGAGATTCCCGCCGACAAGATAGCCGAACTGGTCATGGCAGAGCTTCACAAAGTGGACGAGGTGGCCTACATCCGCTTTGCAAGCGTCTACCGCCAGTTTACGGATGTAGCGCAGTTCCTGTCGGCCATAACGGAGATCGTGCGAAAATGATGGGCAAGGTAGATTATCAGCGCCCCCCCGTGAAGGTTGCGCTTATTGGCCTCGGTCGCGCGATGCTCGAGGATCACTTCTCCGTCTTCAAGGCCCACCCTGCGATGTTCAAGGTCGTCGCGGCGTGCGACCTCCTGAAGGAGCGCCGCGACAGGATTGCGGTCGACTTCCCCGAGTGCCGGATGTTCCGGCAATACAAGGACCTCCTCGACGAGCGCGACATCGATCTCGTTGATATCGCGACATGCTCGATGGATCACGTGAAGCACGCTCTCGCGTCTCTCTCCAAGGGGTTCTGGACCCTCCTCGAGTCGCCGATGGCCATGACGTTCGAGGACGCCCAGATACTGCGCGGCGCGGCGGTAAAGGCGAAGAACAGACTGCTCGTCATGCACAGGGGCCTTTTCGACGCCGACTTCCAGCTTGCGAAGCTCGCGATGGCCGATCAGCGCCTCGGCGAGATATACCAGATCAAGGTCTGCAAGGAGGACTACATCCGGCGCGACGACTGGCAGGCGGTGAAGCGCATGGGCGGCGGAGCCGCGTACTATGCGATGCCCGACCTCGTCCTGCAGGCGCTGAAGCTTCTGCCGGTGCAGCCGATACAGATGTGGAGCGAGCTTAAGCGCGTGGCCTCCCTTGGCGATGCCGAGGATTACGCCCACATCAGCCTGAAGACGCGCGGCCAGATCTCCGCCGATGTCGAGTTCAACGGTGGCGTGCTCCCCTCGGAAAGGCGTCCTTCGTTCGAGATTCGCGGAGACAGGGGCGTGTTCAGGGTCCGCCCTGGCGCGATCGAGGGCTCTCTTACTGTTATAGACCCCGACTTCGCCTTCCCGCGCAGGCGCTCGTCGGTGCGCACGCCCGAGATAAAGGATCTCCATGAGGAGTTTCCGGTGAAGGAGATACCTTTCCCGCTGCCGAAGGGTACGCTGCACGGGCTGTCGTCGTTCTGGAAGCATGTCTACGATACGGTAAGGACTGCGGCGCCGTTCCCGCTGGCGCTTGAGGATTCCATAGAGGCCGTCAAGTTCTCGCATCTCATGAAGAAGACGAGTCCGTTCGGGAAGTGATTGGCCTGGGGAGATGTATGACACAGAGTCTTGAAGACTATCTTGAGACGATTTACCGGCTTATTGCCGAGAACCGCATAGCGCAGGTTCGCGATATCGCGAAGTCGCTTGGCGTTACGATGCCGAGCGTCGTGAAGGCGATCCGCGAACTGATGAAGCTCGGGCTCGCGACGCACGAGCCGTACGGAGGCGTAGACCTCACGGTCAAGGGAAAGCGCGTCGCGAGGAGCGTGCTTTCGCGCCACAGGCTTCTCAGGACGTTCCTCATGAAGCTTGGCGTAGGCCAGCGCATGGCCGACCGCGACGCCTGCCTAATGGAGCACATCCTCTCGGCCGAGACCATCGACAAGATTCGGATTTTCACGGAAAGGCACTGAGGTTACTGAAAATGAAAAGTCAGATAAGCATATTGAGGAGATTGCAGGAACTAGTTCTCACTAGGGACGAGCATCATCAGACGGGAGACGGAAGCCAGCTGGACAAGTTGAGCGATCAGATAGCGGAGCTTCAGTCACAGCTGGAGCCGCAGGTAAGGGGAGTCTACGACCGCCTTTACAAGAAGGGCCATGTCATGATGGCCGCGATGTCAAACGGATGCTGCGCCGCCTGCGGAATGCAGGTCCCGATCGCCCAGGGGCAGCAGGTCAAGCTAGGACAGCATCTCGTGACATGCTCCAGTTGCGGGCGCATCCTATTCGCCGAGGAAAGCGACGCCGCGCGCAACGTCGCCGACAAGGGCGAGCGCGACGAGCCCAAGGTAGGCATCGCGCGCTTCAGCGCCGAGAGCCTCATGATCGCCGAGCTCGGCGAATGCTCGCGCGCCGAGGCGATCGCAAAGCTCGCCGACGCCATGGAGAAGGGCGGTTTCATATCGAACGCCGACAGCCTCGCGACGGCCGCGATGGACCGCGAGGGCGTCCTTTCGACGGCCATGGGCGAGGGGCTCGCGTTCCCGCACGTGCGCGGCGTCGAGGGCGGCGCGCTTACGCTTGCGATGGGCGTCTCCCGGAAGGGTATCGACTGGGACGGCACAAAGGTCAACCTGGTGTTCCTTTCGGCGATACCGGTTGCGGTTTCGGCCTTCTACCTTCGCATGATGTCCACCCTTGCGCAGACGTTCAACAAGTCCGCCAACCGCGAGGCGGTGTTCGCGGCCGAAGACCAGGCCTCTCTCTGGAAGGTCCTCGTAAAGGCTACGCGTTCGATACTGAAGTAACGGGAATGAAGCGTATTGCGTTGTTCGCGGGGGTTGCGGCAATATGCGCGTTTGCCGCATTTGCCCATCGTGGTTCTCCATATGTGGGCGCGATTGCGGCCGATGCCAGGACCGGGCGGGTGCTTTTCGAGGAGAAGGCCGATGCCGAGGCTTACCCGGCAAGCGTCACCAAGCTGATGACGCTTCTTCTCGTCCTTGAGGACGTGGAGGCCGGCAGGTACGCCCTAACCGATATGGTCACCGCGACGGAGGACGCTACGCGCCTCAGCGAGCCAAGCTGGGTCGATCTCCGCCCGGGCGAAAAGATGACCGTCGACGATCTTCTTTCCTCGCTCATGGTGAAGAGCGCCAACGATGCCGCCGTCGCATTGGGCGTCCATTCCGCCGGCTCCTTCGACGAGTTCGTCGCCAGGATGAACGCCCGCGCCGCCGAGCTTGGGATGGCGCACACGAAATACTACAATCCGAACGGCCTTCCTCCGCTCTCCCGAAGCAATGGCCGCGCGAGGAAGTATCCATGGAAATCCTTCAACGTATCGACTTGCCGCGACCAGCTTAAACTGGCGCTTGAGCTTGTGAAGAAGCCAGAGGTGTTCAAGTACACATCGCAGAAGGTCGGGTCCGTCACGGATGGACGCGGGCAGCGGCTCACCTTCGTTAACCACAACAACGTGATGGTCAAGAACAAGAAGAAGGTGATCAACCCCGACGGGTCCGAGGCTGTCGATGGTCTGAAGACAGGCTATATCGATGCCGGCGGGAGCTCCATCGTCCTTACAGGCAAGCGCGGCGGGGCGCGCGCTGTCGTGGTCGTCCTGGGCTCCAATACGGCGAACGAGCGCGACGAGGCGGCCGCACGCCTTCTTACGGACGCCCTTTCGGCGCTGAGCTGGTAGCGATCTTATGAAAAGATTCCGCGAACTGCATGTGAGAACGGCGCTTTTCGCCGCGCTTCTGGCCGCCTTGGTGTACGGTTTCAGGCAGCTCGTGTTTGTCCACGCCCCGATGACGTTCTCCGACCACGTCGAGGATATGTCGCACGGGTGGTATGTGCCTATCTTTTCGCTTTACGTCCTTTGGCGCGAGCGCCGCGAAATCCTGGAAAGCATAGGCTCGCCGAGCATCTTGGGCGTCATCGCAACGCTACCGTTTCTCGCAGTCGGCTTCCTCGGGACGCGCGGCATACAGGTGCGCTTCGAGATACTCGGCTTCGCGGGGCTTCTCTGGTCGGCGGCATGGGCCTTCTTCGGCTGGCGGACCGCCAAAAGGGTCCTGTTCCCTGCGGCGTTCCTCCTCTTCTGCATGCCTCTTGCGACGTATCTCGACATAGTTACCGTCCATCTGCGCCTCATCGCGAGCTCTGCTGCGTTTGCGCTCCTCAAGGGATTCGGCCTCGATATCGTCCGTCGCGGCACCATGCTGATGTCCTCCACGGGCTCTTTTGCGATAGATGTCGCGGAGCCATGCAGCGGGCTCAGGTCTCTCTTCGCGCTTACCGCCCTTACGGCCGGCTACGCGTATTTCACCCAGCCGACGTGGCTTAGGCGAGCTATACTTTTTGCGCTGGCCGTTCCGCTTGCGATTTTCGGCAATGTCATGCGCATAGTGACGATCACGATTGTGGGCATTGCATGTTCCGAGGACATTGCGACCGGCTTCTACCATGACTATTCCGGATTTGTCGTATTTCTTGTCGCCATTGCCCTCATGGTCGCGTGCGGCAGACTGATCGACAAGGTGGCTTCGGTCTGCAAAGTCGGCGAAAGGCAGGCGGACGGCGCGGGCGCGGCCCCGTGCGTCAAGGCGCGGCCTCTTGTCGTGGCCGCGTGCCTTGTCGCTGTCGTTCCTGTGATGCTTTATCAGGCGCAGGGATCCGCTCCCGTCGTTTGCGAGGCTCCCCGGATAGAGCTGGGCGAGGTGCCTGGTTTCGAACTCACGGTCCTTGAGCCCGGCGAGGCGGAGCTTGCCACATTGCCGGCGGACACCAGTTTCGTGAAGCGTCTGTATACAACCCCGGACGGAGCGTGGTTCCAGGTTACGGTTGTGATCGGCGGCTCAAGCAAGAGTTCGATCCACCGTCCCGAGCTTTGCCTTCCGTCGCAAGGCTTCCAGATGACAGATCCGAGGGATGCCACCGCCGCCGGGGCCGACTGGCGGTTCATATCGCTGTTGAGGCGCGACGTCCCTCCGCTTGGATTTGCGTATACGTTCTTCAACCAGGAGGGCTATCGTACCCCTTCCCACATGAAGCGCATTTTCCGGGATGTATGGGACAGGTCTGTGTACAATCGCATAGACCGTTGGGTTATGGTTACCGTAAACGCCCATACCGCAGATGACGTTGCGATGGCGGCGTTCCTTGAAAGGCTTGGAGAATCATGCAATTTCTTGAAATGATATGGCCGTATGCGGCCAACTTTCTGGGCGCACTCTTCCTGACGCTCGTCCTTACGCCGATCGTAAGGGAGACGAACCGCCGCATGGGCATGGTGGACAAGCCCGATCCGAGGCGCATAAACAAGGTGCCGATACCGCGCGGAGGCGGAATTGCCCTTGTCCTCGGAGTGATCATCTCGATTTCGGTATACTTCATTGCGACCGGACGCGGACTGGCGGATATGGGAGTCGTGCCTATCCGGCTCGGCGTATTGGCGGTGGCGATAGCCGTCTTAGGCCTTGTCGATGACAAGTTCTCGCTCTCGCCCAAGGTCAAGCTTGCCGGCCAGGTTGTCATCGCGGCTTTGGTATGGTTCTGGGCGGACTTGGGCTTTTCGGATATCTGGCCGAGAATCCCGGCGTGGCTCGATTGCACAATTACGGTCTGCTGGGTTGTCGGCGCGGTCAACGCGTTCAACCTCATCGACGGGCTTGACGGGCTTGCCTCAGGAATCGCGTTCATAGCCAGCATGGGAATGGCGGGGGCGCTTGTATTCATCGGCAGGCCCGCAGAGTCGCTTTTCCATTTCGCGTTCGCGGGTGGGCTGCTCGGGTTCTTGAGGTACAACTACAATCCGGCTTCGGTGTTCCTCGGCGACAGCGGGTCGATGTTCATAGGCTTTACGCTCGCCGTCCTGCCGCTTGGCTCCCATGCGCCCAATTCGTTCCTCGTGTCGATAGGGGTGCCGCTCCTTGCGATGGGTGTGCCGATATTCGATACGTCGCTCGCGATACTTCGCCGGTCGATACGCCATCTTCTCAACAGGGGGGAGAAGAAGGATGCTTCCGAGCAGGTGATGACGGCCGACTCGGACCATCTGCACCACCGCATTCTGCGGAACGTAGGACTCAACCAGCGCAAGGCCGCATGGGTCCTTTATGGCCTTTCGCTGTTCCTCGTCGCCGTGGGTCTCGTCGGGATGTCCCTGAAGTCGCGCGCCGGCGGGCTTTGGCTTTTCGCCCTTACCGTAGCGACGATAGTGGTGTTCCGCGACATGTCGCGAATAGAGTTTTTTGACGCAGGACGCCTGCTGAGCGCCGTTGCGCATGCGCGCGATACGGCGACACGACGTCGTGTGGCGCAGCTCGCGGTGCCTCTCTATGTGTTCGCCGACGTGGTTACTCTTGTCATAGCCTTCTTGCTGGTGCATTGCGCGCTCTTCGGCGGGTTCGAGCGCCGCATTGCGCTTACGGTCCTGCCGGTCAGGATAACGGCTGTGTTTGTGTCGCTCGCCGCCTTCAGGACGTATTCGACAGTATGGGGAAGGGCGATGCTCTCAAACTACATGAGGCTCCTTGTCGCATGCTTCATCGGATCGGCGGCGGCGACGGTCATCATGTACTATGCATTCCCGTTCAACATCAACCGGTCCGTCTTCGCGATGACCTTCTTCTACGCCGTGACGAGCGCAGTCGGGCTGATTCTCGTAAGAACCGCGAGGGCCGTCATACGCGACCTCTTTTATGCGATCGACTGCGGCCGCCTCGTAGGGCGAAAGGACGTCTCCAGGATTCTCGTCTACGGTTCGGGCCTCCGGTACCGGACCTTCCGCCGGGAGCTTGTAAGGACGACGGCCGCGAACGACCGCATAATCGTCGGTCTGATCGACGACGACATCCTCTTGAGGGGTCACTTCATAGGCGGCATAAAGGTCCTCGGAACCCTCATGGAGGCGCCGGAGATCATAAACGAGGTGAATGCCGACGCTTTGGTGATAGCGTGCGAGGTTACGCCGGAGTGGATGAAGGTCGTCAAGAAGACCCTTGGCCCCACCGGCATCAAGGTGACATATTTTTCATTCGACGAATCCGCAGTTGACTGCGGCAAGTAAAAGAGAAAGACGGGGTGCAGAACAATGGCAACGATCGGTAAAGAGGAAGTCCTTTCATACCACAAGGGCGGCAAGGTGGCGGTTGCGCTGCCACGTCCGCTCAAGACCAAGGAGGACCTTTGCCTCGCCTACACGCCCGGCGTGGCGCATGCGGTAAAGGCTATCGCGGAGAATCCGGCGAGCGTCTACGACGTGACGGCGAAACCCAACCTGGTCGCCGTCGTCTCGGACGGAACGGCGATTCTCGGACTCGGCGACCTTGGCGCTGCGGCGTCCATCCCTGTGATGGAGGGCAAGGCTGTCCTCTTCAAGTCCTTTGCGAACGTGGACGCGTGGCCGGTGCCGCTCGCCCATTGCCGTGTCGGCGGCGCCGACACCGGCAAGACCGATCCCAAGCGCGTCATAGATGCCGTTCTCGCGCTCGCGCCGCAGTACGGCGGCGTCAACCTCGAGGATATCGCCTCGCCCGCGTGCTTCGAGATAGAGGATACGCTCGATGCGATGCTCGACATACCTGTCTTCCACGATGACCAGTGGGGAACCGCGGTGATTTCGCTCGCCGGAGTCATCAACTACGCCCACCTCGCCGGCAAGGAGCTCAAGGACCTCAAGGTCGTCATGAATGGAGCCGGCGCGGCGGGCATCCGCATTTGCGAGATGTGCAAGGCCGCGGGAGTCGTCGATGTAACGATGTGCGACTCGAAGGGGACGATCAGAAAGGATCGCACCGACCTCAATCCGTACAAGGCGCGCCATGCGGTCGACACGAAGGCCATGACGCTCAAGGAGGCGATAGTCGGTGCGGATGTGTTCATCGGCGTGAGTGCGGCGAATGTGCTTACGGGCGATGACGTGAAGAAGATGGGCGATTTCCCTGCGATCTTCGCGATGGCGAATCCCGATCCCGAGATACGGCCCGAAGAGGTCGCGAAGGCGATGGAAGGGCGTCGCTATGTTATGGTTACCGGCCGCAGCGACTATCCGAACCAGATCAACAATGTGCTCGGCTTCCCCTATCTCTTCAGGGGCGCTCTCGATGTCCGCGCGACGACGATCAACAACGAGATGAAGGTCGCCGCCGCCAAGGCGCTCGCGTCTCTCGCAAGAAAGCCTGTGACCGATGCGGTCAAGGCGATATATCCTGACGAGAACCTCGTCTTCGGCACGGACTACATAATACCGAAGCCGTTCGACCGCAGGCTCCTTTCGGAGGTGAGCTCCGCGGTCGCGGAGGCCGCTATCGCGAGCGGCGTCGCCCGCGCGCCGCGCGACATCGCCGAGTACAGATTGGCACTTGAAAGCGCCAACGCGGATATGGTATAATACCCGCCGATTTGACTCCTCGGGCGATTAGCTCAGTTGGTTAGAGCATTACCTTCACACGGTAGGGGTCACTGGTCCGAGTCCAGTATCGCCCACCATCCCCCAAAGTTTGTAAAAGGCGCCATCGTCGAAGGCCAGCACCGGACTTCGACGACAGCATGTTCTGCGCAAAAACGGGCTCACGTAAGAAGGAGAAGCATCGGGCCAATTTGCAATTGCTTTACGGGGCGGAAAACTGTAGAATACATATGTCTTTGTGAGCGCAGAAAGGATTTGCACATATGAAGAATATTGTGATGATGGTGTCGGCGATGGTTGCGGCGATTGCGCCTTGGACCGTATTGGGCCATTCCGCGTCTTCGGGAGGGAATCGCGTTGCCGCCAGCATAAGTTTATCGTCCGCGACACCACCAAACGTGCTTGGGGTGGAGAAGGACGAGTTGTCCTATACGCAAAGCGGGATAACATGGCGCTATGTCGACTGGGGAGATGGCTGGATTGGAATAACCGGTGCATCGCCGCAGGTCTCCTCGTTGACCATTCCCGCTGTCATAAACGGTTTCAATGTAGGCGCGATCGAAGAAGGGGCCTTTGAAGGGTGGACGCAACTTAAGAGCGTCTCATTGCCCGCAGGCATGTTTTACATAGGCTCCAGGGCATTCTACGGCACCGGGCTTACGTCGCTTGTCATACCGGCGGCCGACCTGGAAGAATATGGAGAACCGACTTGCCTGGGTGAATATGCGTTTGCAAACTGCAGAAGTCTCAAATCAGTGACACTCGAGATCGGATATAAGGAAATATTGGCGGAGGACCAAACTGTCTTCGAGGGCTGCCCTTCGACATTGAAATTTACCTACTACGGATCTTGCTATGCGGACTTGTACGCCAACGGCGGATATTTCCCGCTCGGGGGCTTCACGGATGCATGGTACGCATACGATGACGATGAGGACGGCGATATCGATTGCCTTTATAGGTATCCTTCATACGGTTCCTCTATAGGCACTCTCCCTGTTCCCGTCAGGCCTGGATATTTCTTTTTAGGATGGTTTACGGATCCTGCCGGAGGCGCGAAGATAACATCTTCCGCGAAAATGAATGAATACGAGAACTGTTATTATGCGCATTGGCTTTACGACGGATCTGCGTTCGTTGGGATTGCCGTTGAAGGCGAAGGCGGAACGGTCTCTGGCGGTAACGTGAACGCCAAAGCAGGCACCAAGCTCACATTGAAGGCTACGCCGGATAAGGGCAGCGCATTCGTCGGCTGGTACGAAGACGGCGAGCTTCTGTCCACATCGCCGACATTCCAGTATGTGGCAACAGGCGAAAGCGATGTCATGCTGATGGCGCTCTTCGTTGCGGCGGCGGATGATTTCCTGGCGATCGACATTGAAGAGATCGTGACCCTGCCCGTGTACGACAGTGTGGATGACTCCCACGCCGCGTACTTTGAGATCGCGACAGGCTCCGCCGCGACGGTTTCCGTTTCCGGGTTGCCTTCGGGGGTCAAGTTCGACGCCAAGACCAACTCCTTCTCCGGCGCGCCAACAAAGAAGGGTGTCTATTACGTCACATATTCCGCAAAGAACGGAAACGGTTTCACAAGGTCGGCCATACAGGAATGGCGGATCGGGGATGATCCCACCAACGGCGACTACGACAACATCGGATTGGATTACTGGTTTGATCCGGAAGCGCTGGAGAACCTTTACACTGGCGACACCATCGATTTGTGCACAAACCTGAAATCCATATCAGGATTGCCGACGGGATTGAAATTCCAGGCAGGATCCAGGTGCGGGTCCGGCGGCTCGTGTACGTCATGCTCCGGATTCGTCTACGGCACTGTCTCCAAGGCAGGAAAGTACAAGTTGACGTTCTCTGATTACGGCGGGAGCAAGGCGGTAAAGACGATTGTCGTGCAGGATGCCGGTTGCCGCTACCTGAACGTCCAGTCGCCTAACCTTTCGCGCGGAACGGTGACAGGCTCAAAGGTCTATGCCGTCGGCGCCAAGGCCAGCATATCCGCGAAGCCGGCGAAGAACTACTACTTCGGCGGATGGTACTGCGACGAGGGCTTTGAGAAACCGTTGCGGAGCACGGCGAGCGGCGACTGGCGAAAGGCCAGCGATTCGGTTGTCGTCACGGAGGATGTCACGGCATCGGGAATATATGCCAAGTTCGTTTCCAGGGACGAGGACGACATTTCCATAGACTGCGATGATACATGGAATGTCGATACCCTATGGAGCGATTATTTCTATGTTGGCGTCGGAAGCGAAACGCAGCCGACGGTGACGGTGAAGGGACTCCCCTCCGGCGTGGTCTGGAACAAATCGACCTTTGAGTTCGAATCCACTCCGTCCAAGCTGAAGCCGGGGACGGCCGTCGCCACAATCACGGCAAAGAACCTTTCCGGCAAGACTGTTTCGAAAACAGTCCGCATTGCGGTGCCGAATATCGAGTCTTGGGTGTTCGATGGCCTTGACTACTCCGGTGATGCCTACAACCTGACGTTAGGCGTGGGCGACCAGTGTGTTGATGCATGGGTTTCCTTCCGGTACGACTCCAGCTACACGGTGACCGCCAGCGGATTGCCATCCGGATTGAAGCTTGTTGTCCATGGCGGCTACGCTGAGATCGTCGGCACCCCGACAAAGGCGGGCACATATACCGTCACCTTGACAGCAAAGAGCGGGAATCACACCGAGAAGGCGACGTTCACGATAAACATAAATCCAATGCCAGACTATGCCGTCGGCACGTTCAACGGACTTTTGCGCGATGAAGACAGCGACGATGTCGTCGGATCATTCGTCTTCACTGCTGCCGCGAACGGGAAGCTGAGCATCAAGGTTGTTACGCAGATCGGAACGATGAATCTTTCGGCATCGTCATGGAACTGCTTTAGCGAAGAAGACGGCCCGACGGCATATTTCACCAAGACGTCCAAAGCCGAGGACTTCTGGATCATGCTTGCGCCGATAGATGGTTCTGCATGGAATTGCGACAGTCAGCTTTCGGGTGAGTTCTCGTGGCGCAAAACGACGAACATGGGCGAATCGTATGTGTATGGGGCCATCGGCCCGGCGCAGCGCAACCCGTTCTCCAAGACAGGTAGCGCGTACGACCATCCGGAAGCCGCTCAAGTCGCGAATGTGCTTGCTTCGGAATACAAGTCCAAGAACATGGTGATTCTCTGGGATGACGATCTGGACGGCTACAGGCTCGTATGCGCAGATTGCGTCCTCCTAGGCGGATATGACTACGGAACGGCCACCCTCAAGATGAACGCGAACGGAACCGTGTCCGTCTCAGGCAAGTTTTACGGTTTGTACAGTTTCACAGCGACCGCAACGCTGGCGTTTGACACCGCCTGCATCGTGAGCAGTGGAGCGGAAATATACGGCGAACATTGCTATGCCACGTTTACGCCTGTCATAAAGATGCTGATGTGTCCGCTTTCCGGACCGAATGGCGGCGGATGCATATACGAGAACGAACTTGCCCCGCTCTTCTGGGATCCGCTCTACTGAGGAACGCTCATTCACCACACATTCTCCGCACGAAGAAGGCATTGCGGCGCGTTAATGATAACGCGCCCTACCACAAGGCGGAATCCAGGAAATATGATATAATTCACGCTTCAAAAACGAATTCAAGGATTTAACCTTCAATAGAGTATGGCTATCGGCAGGAAACTCAGACTTGAAGTCTATGGCGAGTCGCATGCGCCTTTCATAGGCATGCGGCTCGATGGGCTTCCCTCCGGAATCGCGGTCGACATGCCGGCCCTCCAGTCGTTCATGGAGCGCCGGGCGCCAGGCCGCGACAAATTCTCTACCTCCCGCCGCGAGCCGGACATACCTGAATTCAAAGGCGGCCTGAAGAAGGGCGTGACGACCGGCGAACCGCTGGAGGCCATAATCCGGAATACCGACACAAGAAGCGGCGACTACGAGCGTACGATACCTCGCCCGGGCCATGCAGATTTCCCAAGCTGGGTGAAGATCGGCAGAATCCCGCCTGGTGGCGGATCGAATTCGGGTCGCATGACCGCCGCTATGTGCATTGCGGGCGGCATTTGCCTTCAGGAGCTTGCGAGGCGCGGCATATCCGTAAGCGCGCGCGTTTGCTCGGTAGGCGACGTCGCCTCGGCAAAGGCTGAGGGCGATTCCGTCGGCGGCATTGTCGAGTGCGAGGTGAACGGGCTCCCTGTAGGGCTTGGCGGGCCGATGTTTGACGGCATTGACGGCGCGATAGCCCAGGCGATCTTCGGCATCCCGGGCGTCAAAGGGATAGAGTTCGGAAGGGGCTTTGAGGCCTGTGGATTGAAGGGCTCCCAGAACAACGACCCATTCATCATCAAGGACGGGAATGTAGTCACTTCGACCAACAACCACGGCGGTGTCCTCGGAGGCATGACGAGCGGAATGCCAATCATCTTCCGCGTCGCGTTGAAGCCTACGCCGTCCATATACAAGATGCAGAAGAGCGTCGACCTGAAGACCATGGAGAATGTCGAGTTCCAGGTTCGCGGACGCCACGATCCATGCATTGCGATGAGGGCCGTGCCGGTCGTCGAGGCTTTGACGTCGTTTGCGGTTCTCGACGCGCTTCTTGCCGATGAAGCCGAACGCCCGCGAGTCTGCCTTACGCTTACGGGGAAGACGCTTTCGGAGGATATCGGGCAATTCAGGTCGCAGCTGTACTTCGCCGACATGGTCGAGCTTCGCGTCGATCTCCTGGATAAGAGCGAGCGCGCGAAAGCCGGAGAGTTCCCTAAGATGCTCGCGAAAGTCGTGCCTTGGAAGGTTCCGGTGATCCTGACTTTCCGCAAGGCTGCCGATGGCGGGGCCTTCAAGGGGAAAGAAGAGGAGAGGTTGAGGTTCTTCAGGAAAAACCTTCATTCCGGCTTTGACTTCTTCGACCTTGAGGAGGGCTTTGGCGGTGCCGATCTTGTCGAATCTGCCCGCGAGGCAGGAGTCAAGATCGTAAGGTCGTTGCACAAGTTTGACGGACCGGTTAAGAACATCAAGGCGAAGCTCCGCTCGCTGGGCAGGGAGGGCGACATCGCGAAGATCGCATTCATGCCGCGTTCCTTGCGCGACGTCAACATCCTGTTTCGCCCCGTTCCCCGTTCCCCATTCCCCGTTCCCCATATCATCATCGCCATGGGCGAGCTGGGGCTTCCGACTCGAGTTCGCGCCGCGCTCCTTGGCTCAAGGTGGACATATGCCTCAGTCGGCGGACTTAAGAAGCTTGGTCATCTTTCGCCCTATGAACTTGTCCAAAGGATGAACTGCCATGATTGAGAGGACTTTCGATGTTCAGGGTTCGCGTGTCGTGGTAGGCAGCGGCCTCGCCCGCGAGGCGCTTGCCGGCAGGGCCGTTGTCGCTGACGAAACCGTCGCCGGGCTTTGGAGCGAGAAGCTTGGGATAGAGCCGCTCGCCACAATCCCGTCGGGCGAAGAGCACAAGACTCCCGAGACGGTAATGAACCTTTGGCATGCGTTTGCCGCGAAGGGGCTCGGCCGGAAGGACTCCGTCTCCGCTCTCGGCGGTGGCGTCACTGGCGACCTTACGGGATTCGCAGCTGCGACATGGATGCGCGGCATCGCATGGATGAATTTCCCGACCACGCTCCTTTCCATGGTCGACGCCTCCACCGGCGGCAAGACGGGATGCGACCTTCCTGAGGGGAAGAACCTCGCGGGCGCGTTCCATTTCCCGGAGCTCGTCGTCATAGACACCGATTTCCTGAAGACGCTTCCTCCGCGGCGGATTGCCGACGGGCGGGCCGAGATGATCAAGCATGAGATAATCGGCGGCCTTGAGCGGAAGGGCGATCTTCTCGGTCTTCCCACGGCGGCGGAGATAGCCGAAAGCCTCTCCGTAAAGATAGGGATAGTCGAGCGCGATCCTCTGGAGAGGACGGGCGAGCGCATGAAGCTCAACTGCGGCCATACCGTTGCGCATGCTATAGAGAAGGCGACGGATTATGCCGTCTCTCACGGCGAGGCAGTCGCGATAGGGTGCGTCGAGGAGGCGCGCCTCGCGGAGCGGCTCGGGCTCGCGAGAGCCGGTTGGGCCGACGAGCTCGCGGCGCGCTTTGCCGTGGCGAATCTTCCTGTCGCGCTTCCGGATGGCCTTTCGTTTGATGCCTTAAAGCCGCTCATGAAGGGCGACAAGAAGCGCGAGGCGGGGGGCGTCGTGTTTGCGCTCCCGTGCGGATGGGGCGATGTGAGGGCTGTAAAGCAATGAAGACTTTGTACATATACGGTCCCCCGGCTAGCGGGAAGACGACTTTGGCCAAGCGCCTCGCCAAGGAGTTCGGCAGGATGTATGTCGACCTGGACGAGGAGATAGTCCGCAAGACCGGGCGGACGATCCCGGAGATCTTCGCCACGGGTGGGGAGACGGAGTTCCGCAGGATTGAAAGCGTTGCGCTTCGCGAGGCGAAGGCGCCTATTGTCGCTCTTGGCGGCGGCACTCTTCTTGACCCAGGGAACAGGGCATGGGCGGAGGCCAACGGTTTTGTCGTCGTCATTGACGCGGACGAGGAAACGATAGCGCAGCGGATAGAAACCGCGAAGGGCACCCGTCCGCTCGGCAACAAGCTGGCCGAGCGCCGTCCGCACTACGAATCGTTCGCCCACCATCTCGATGAAAAGGCGAAGATCATCCTGCCGCGTCCGCTTCGCGGCCGCATAACGCCCCCGCCTTCGAAGTCACATCTTCACAGGCTTCTGATCGCGAGCTTTCTTGCCGGCGTGGATATGCCGATAGCAGAAGGCACGGAAAGCGACGATATCGTCGCTACGAGGCGCTGCGCGGCGGCGCTGAAGATGGCGATGTCGTCGCCATCGCGCTCCGCCGTGCTCTTTTGCGGCGAGAGCGGGTCGACGTTGAGGTTCTTCGCGCCTATCGCTGCGGCGCTCCGGGTAAAGGCGACGTTCGTTAAGAAGGGACGCCTCGCCGAGAGGCCGATGATCGAATACAGCGACCTCAAGAGCGGCGTGCATGAATTGCGTGGCGATGTATCGTCGCAGTTCGTCACGGGGCTTCTCTTTGCGCTTCCGCTTCTCGATGGCGACTCCGAAATCCGCTTCACGACGCCCCTCAAGTCTCGCGGATATGTCGAGATGACGCTCAGGGTCCTCAAGGATTTCTCGATCAAGATCGAGCAGCTCAAGGATGGCGGCTTCAGGGTGAAGGGGTCGCAGCGCTATATTGCTCCGAAGGAGATCACGCCCGAGGCGGACTGGAGCGGCGCGGCGTTCTGGTATGCCGCGAACGCGCTCGGGAGCGATATCGATATTGCGGGCCTGGATGACGGTTCGGCCCAGCCCGACCGCGTCGTCGGAGAGCTTGTACGTCGCATAGTCGAAGCCAACAAGAGCGGCTCGGCTGACGAAATAGACGTTTCGGAGTGCCCCGACAACTACCCGGCGCTTGCCGCGGTCAACCATGCGCTTGGCGGGTGTGTCCGCTTCACGGGCACGGAGCGTCTGCGCCTCAAGGAGAGCGACCGCATCGCCGCGATGGAAGGGGTCTTCGCATCGCCTTGCGACGTGGATCCGCGCGGCGACCACAGGATCGCCATGGCCGCGGCGGTTCTTGCGATTCACGGCGACTCGCCGGCGATAATCCATGATGCGTGGTGCGTCTCTAAGTCGTACCCCGGCTTCTGGGACGAGCTCAAGATGGATCTCTACTGCGTCACGGGCTGGCCGCTCCTTAAGACGCGCAGCCCCGAGCTCCATAACGCCGCGTACGCGAAGGAGGGCCGGAAGGCCGAGATGGTCTCGCACCCGGCCGAGACGATAGAAGAGGCTCTCAGGTTTGCCGAGATGTGCGATGTGAGGGGAATGGCGGTCACGATTCCCCACAAGGAGAGCGTCATTGCGCACCTCGACTCCATTGACGACGCTGCGCGCGACATAGGGGCGGTTAATACGGTAGTCTTCAAGGACGGCAAGAAGCGGGGCTACAACACTGACGAGCCCGGATTCGCCGAGGCGATCTGCGCATTTGTCGGGAAGCCGTCGCTCGCCGGGATTACGGTAGCGCTTCTTGGCGATGGCGGTGCCGCGAAGGCGGTGGACTGTGCGCTGGAGCGGCTTGGCGCGGCGAGGGTGGAGGTGTTCCACCGCCGCGCGCTCGACGAGGAGTTCGACCTTATCGTGAACGCGACGCCGGTGGACCCGATCCCGGAATACGAGTTCACGGGCAGGGAAATGGTGTACGATCTGAGGTATGTGCCTGAAGAGACGCCGCTCATGGCGCGCGCTCGCGCCAAAGGCTGCCGGGTAGAGAATGGCTTCTCCATGCTCATAGCCCAGGCACGCCTTCAGCGCGAACACTTCTTCGCATAGCGCATCGCATCCATCTTCTGGCGCCATGTCCTCATCGCGCCGCCATTGGTAAGGGCGCGCTCGTCATTGGGCGCCCACCTTCTCCCTCGTCCCTCGTACCTTCTCCCTCGTACCTTCTCCCTTCCCCCTCTCTCGCCTTTCAATGTGCGGCTTGTTTCGACGCAACCGTGCTCGCCTTCGAGGGTGGCCGATTTCTGCGTCCTTCGCCCCGCTCGACATACACGAGTATG
>Ga0265298_10003386_pt1 | contig 21153 bp, 22 predicted proteins | sample AusTroGonzalo_MG_3_FD_193486 | JGI IMG/M metagenome (GOLD analysis project Ga0265298, IMG submission 193486) | Bovine rumen microbial communities from tropical cattle in Woodstock, Queensland, Australia - Gonzalo_01 | ecosystem: Host-associated > Mammals > Digestive system > Stomach > Rumen ...
CGGAAGTTGTTCAAAGCCTCATCGTATTTCTCTTTAACATACTGGATATGAGCATAATAATAACGCGCCGAGTCCTTGTATTTGCCTTCGTTCATCATCAAGCCGTGGAAATAAGGCATGGACTTGTCAAGCTCGCCCGACTGGAAATAGGCGTAACCCATGTTGAACTGCATCTGCTGCGCCTCGTCGGTGCTGAGCGCCATGGCATCGGTCTTTTCATAGATGGCCAAGGCCTCTTTATATTTCTTGTTTTGGAACAGATAGTTGGCATACAGGAAGTTGGCATGACGTGCCCACGTGCTGCCTGGGTTGTCGTTCACAAAGCGGATTACCTTTGCGGGGCCATCGGCCTGTCCAAGATAAAGCGAGCTGACCGCCTCATAGTACTGCGCGTCGACACATCGCTGAGCCTTGGCGTCGGCGGCTTGAGCGCGGTATTGGGTAAAGATGGAAAGTGCGGCACCATATTCCTGGTTCTGGAAGAGCAGCACGCCTTCGTTGAAGAGGGCTTCAGGGTCGTAGTTTTCGATATGCTTTTGCGCTGATGCAGAGACTGTTATAGCAATAATCAAAGCTAACATCAGGCCAAATTTATGTCGGATTCTCATAGTCCAAAAATTTTGACGAAAATACACAATTCTCTCGTTAGTTCGGCAAAAAAAGTTCAAAATTCGTGCCGAATGATGTTATGAAAACGGATTCTGTAAGGTTTTATTATCGAATTAAAAATGCCGTCGTGAAAACGCACCTTTGTCGCTAGCCAACTCAACCATGTCCAAAGCGGTTCATTTCACAATGAACCTAGCCGTTTTACAGAAATCCTTACCCTTGATTTGCAAGAAATAGAGGCCCTCCCCCAAGTTGGCAACAGAAAGTGTACCACTGGCAGAGCCATTAGCCACCTCCTGACCCATACTATTGAAAATGGAATAACCCACCCGTTCACAAGGAAGGTTTTTCAGATAGAGAATATCGGAAACGGGATTTGGATAGACTTCAAGAGGTTGTTGAAGATTGGATTCGTGAACCGACAAAGGCCCATCTGTGGGAATGATATTTACAATAATACCTTCCAACTGGGTCATTCCGTAATAGAAATTAGGGTCTGGGATATCGTACCAATTGTCCAAAGAGCCACCATAACCGAAGTTGATATGGAACTTGCCATCACTTTCACGATAGCCGTCGACCACGACATTATGTCCATAGATTCCCGAGGGATCTTCAACGGCCAAATGGGCGGGATACCCCGCTTGCAAATTGGAAATCAAGGTAGCAAACATCACCGAATCAGGTTCACGAAACAGCTCACAGTCCGTAAAACCGAATCGTTGGTAGGCTTCAAATGCCTGATCCACATAAAAGGTGCCGGAACCTTCCGAAGAATAGACCTGAGTGAGGGCTGTGCCACAAGCAAACACCACAGCGGCTTTCAATAAATCGGTAAGCTCCTCGCCGCGCTCGAAAGTGGCATCGACGGAATCCAGCAATTCATTCAATTCCGGAAACGACGGAAATTTCAACATTGCCCAATCGTCATCAATATAGTAATTGCGGCCATTGTAATGATGGGCATAATCGTCATCATCGGAAAAACGGGTGCCTTGTGTCGTTCGCAAATAATTGATAATCTGGCCCATTGCGATAGCTGGACATCCTGCAACGCTATATGAATTGTTATTCAATGGATCTCTGGGACATAGTTGATTATAGGGGAAATCTTGCGTCCAGTGTGAAGTAATCAAGCCTTCACCTCGAAACTCGGGCATGCTAGCATCCAGTATTTCCACGGTTTTAAGGACAGGATACTGCGCCCAGCCATTCGAAGCCATCGCGGCTATTGCAAGCAACAGAATAACAAGTGTTTTTTTCATTGTTGTAGTAGAGTTAATTAACTAAATCCTTCTCATCAATCAAATTGTTCAGCAAGGCATAGACGGTAAGACCCGAGACCGACTTGATGCCAGTCTTTCGTGTAATGTTCTTGCGGTGCGAGATGACCGTGTGGATGGAGATGTTCATCTGGTCGGCAATCTCTTTGTTCATCATGCCTTTGGCCACGGCCACCAGCACGTCGGTCTCGCGTTTCGAGAGTTCTACGTCATCGGTGTTTTTCGAGGATTCACTCTGCGCGAATTCGTTCATTTTGCTGATAATCTTCGACCGCGTGTCGTTGATTTCGATGACCCCATTGTAAGGTGTCAGCATCAAATGGTCGAGGCTTGTGGTCACCAAGGCAATTATAGTGACGTGGGGGTGTTCTTTGCCCAACTGGGAAAGGAATTCCCTGTTATGGAAGCCTAGAAGCACAGGATTGATAATCACCAAGGTGGCATCGGTGGTGGTAATCTTCTCTGAGAGATACTCGGGACTGTCGAGGCGCATCACCACATCGAACTGCGCCATGCTGCCGATGATCTCCGCCATGCCTATGGATATCATCTCTGAGGCTTCACAAATGATGACATGGTTTCTCATGACTGGGCGTTTTCAAGGGATTCGACACAAGGGATAAGGATGCGTTCCTCGATGAGAGAATGGCGGCTCAGGTCGTCGCTGAGTTCCATGATGTCATACGAGATTTCGATGCGTTCCTTAGGCAGGATGTCACCCGGCAAGTATTTGAGCAGGATGTTCATCATGTCGTCGAGCACGTCCTGGATGTTGGTGTGGTTATGCTCAAACTCATCGATCTTGTATGAATCGGTGCGTTGTCCGTGAAGCAAGGCCTCGATATAGGGAAACACCACTTCTTCTTCGTAGTATTGGATATGCCGCATCACCTCTTGTTTGTATTCGTCGTAGAAATGACTCAGCATCGAGCCGTATTTCTGTCCGCAGGCATCGATGATGCGTTGCAGATGTTCCTCGATATGCGGGAAACGCTCGTCAAGATAATACTGGTGTGAGGCTTTCAGATAAGAGAGCAAGTCGTTCATGTCGATTTGCTTCAGTTCTCTTTGTACGGGTTTGAAGCCGCTATCAGAATAAATCTCACATATCATAAGGAAAAGGTCGGTGTTGACATGGTTCATCTGGCACACCTGAGCCACGCTGCGGTCGCCGAAGCCCAATCCGATGCCGAAACGGGGCAACAGTTGCAACAGCCGGCGGTCGTCCGTCATCAGTTCGGCCAATTTGGTATCTTTTGAGAATATGGTCTTCTTTGGGGTCATAATGCTTTCTTTTGATGGCGCAAAGATAGAAAAATTCCACTTTTTGTATCAAAGTTTTAGTCTACCCTCCTTGTGGGTACATGGGAATGACCGCCTCGAAGCCGTCATTTTAAAGGCATCATAATGGCCTACAAGCTTTGTAAATCTCTTTTTCTAAGCGTTAATTCAGGAAGAAGCACGGCAGTTTCTTCTGTGTCCTCTTTCCCTTTCCAAGCCACAATAAAGTTTACTTTGGCTGATTCCGCTTGATACCCTTTCTCTGTCCATTCCTGAAGCGTGTCGCGTTCGAGTTTCGAAATGCAGGCCACTCTTTTTCCAGATGCTATTTTGAAATAACCGTTGTCAAAATACAACGGCATGCCACTCCGAAGTTGTAATATCTGTTTCTTCTTGTCTTTAAAATAATCCAAATACACATCACGAAGGGTCAGCTGCAATGTGATTTCATTTGGAACTGGATAAGGCGTCGCATCACATTTATATACCACACTATCTACAATACTTGAGGCAAAAACATTTGTGTTACAATGGATGTAAAGGTTTTGTTTGGCACGAGTCATGCCAACATACAGTTTTCTAACTTTTTCATCGGTGTCGGCCATCTCGTTGTCTAAAAGCATGTACACAGTATCGAACTCCCTGCCTTTGGATTTGTGAATAGTGGAAACGAAAACGGTTTGATTGCCATTGCCACAGAAGTCTTCCAGATTCGATTCAAAAGTAAATTCCTCTAAATCGCTGAGGTATTTCTCTTTGTACGTCTTTTCAAAAGCGAGGAAAAACTCTTTAATATATTCCATGCTGGTACTCGTCTCATATTGCTCTAGGGTTTTCTTTTTTGCCTGTTCCCATTTTTCATCACTGATGACAGGTGATTCCAAATCGAGATTGATTTGCTTCATAAAATAACGCATCTCTGCCAAATTGGAAAAGCGAAAGCCTTCGGTTGACTGTATCAGTTTGGCATTAATTCCTTTCTGGTTCAATAAGCCCACAACACGAGCAGCTTCATCGTTCTTGTTCGTCAAGATACAAGCTCGTTCGTTATGATATGTTGCCATCAGATGATTGACGAGGGGAATTTCCAGGTTTTGAGATTCGTATTGGATTATCTGCACCTGACCTGGATCTTTGCTTACGGCAACACAGGGCGAAGTCTTCATCCTTTGTTTGATGCGAATGGCAAAAGCATTTGCAAAATCAACGATTTGCTGCGTGCTACGGTAATTCTCGGTCATCTCGTATTTAGTAGCTTGCATTTCTTCGATAAAGGATTGCATATAACGGCTATCCGAGCCACGGAACTGATAGATGTTTTGATCGTCATCGCCTACAGCAATCACCCGCATATCTTCATTGTTGTTCATTAACGCTTTCACCAAGGCATATTCATCTTTGTCCATGTCTTGAGCCTCGTCAATAACGAGTACAGCCCTGTTGATGCGCCCTTGTTCAACCTCTCCTCTTTCAATCATTTCTGCAGCACGTCGCACGACATCTTCTGCATCTTCCAAATTGCCTACTTTACCTAACAAATCGAAACTGAAAGCATGGAATGTTTTAATTTCAACAAAATAAGCTGCATTACCTATGAGATCGATAAGCCTTTGCTTGAACTCGGTAGCTGCTGCACGAGAGAATGTGAGCATAAGCAGTTGCTCATGCTTTACATCCTCCATCGTCAGTATTGCGGCTAACTTGTGCACCAATACTCTTGTCTTTCCGCTGCCAGGTCCTGCGGCCACTACAATATATTTTGACTGTTTGTCGTCAATGATTTTTCGTTGCTTCTCAGACAGTGTGCCGAATAATTGATGGTATTTCTCGGGTGTAATATTTCGTTCTATCTCAACAAGGCGCTCCCCTTTGAAATATTTGGCAATGAACTTCTTGTAGTCGATTTGAAAATAATCCTGAACATACTGTAATGCTGCATCGTAGTCCTGCACCATCATGTTGGCATATTCACCAACGATATGAATCTGTTGCTGCTTTTGCCTGTAGAACTCGTCCAGCATGCGATAATCCTCTTTGGTGTAGCGGTTTTTCATCTCTTTCAGACGATGGACTTCCATCGCGTTGTATAAAACTAAAAAACCACCTTCTAATTTCAAAGCACCAATTTTGGACAAGAACAAAAGTGCATCTTCAATCTCTTCTATGCAGTATTTCTCTTGAGATTGAAACATGTTGCTTTCTTGATATACGACCAATTCTTTTAGCATTGATATGACAGAGAATTGAACAATGCTTCCAGTATGTTTGTCGGCATTTGGCTTCGCTAAAGCAGTTTCGTATAATCTATTTATGATGAAGCGACAGATGTCAATCCTTCGGTTTTGTTTGCGAACGGTCGTTTCATAATCTTGACACAATATGGCATTGATGACACCACTGTATGCGTTTTCAGTTTTCTTGATGTATGATTTGACAGACAGGAAATACAGCAGTGTTTTAATGTTCTTCACTGAGGATGTAAGACCTTTTTCAATCGCTTTCTCATTAAGAGCTTTATATGTTAAAGTGGTTCTTTCGGTTTGGGCTATAGCTGACAGGATAAACTGCTCCAATTTGGAATATTGCTCAAAGATCTGTTTCGATTTATTTGCGGAATACTCAATGTAGGCAGACATGTCATTTGAATCGGCAAGAATGCCTTCTTGTCGCATTAGACTTACCGTATTGATAACCGCTTCCTTGGTCATGCCAAGTCTGTCGGCCAAATAATCCACCCTTGACTCAGCATCTTCTGCAGCAGTAGAAGCCTCTGCCCTGAATTTGCTGGAGATGAGCGATTTTATAATCCGGACGGCGTCTAGTTTTTCTTGTTTGCTGGCAAACAGAATAGACTGTTCGATGCGTTTGCGAGCCTCATCCATGTTTTTAACCATGATGCCAGTGGCAAAGACATGAGGAACATTGTGACCTCTGGTGACATATCCAGCTTCTTCAAGAGCCGAAATGGCTGTCCTTACTCTGGTCTCAATATCTGCCACTTCCTCGCTCCATCCTGCTTGCCGAGCTATTTCCAGCGCCGAGCATGTAAAGTGTTTTCTTTGTTTAGTAAAATACTTAATAGCCGACCAAACCTGCTGTATCTCACTGATACTTATCTTAGTTTGGTTCAGAAGAATGAAATGCTTATCTAAATCATTGTCGTTATACAAAACGTAGCATTTGGCGGCTGTCTTTGGATCACGACCAGCACGACCCGCTTCTTGAACATAGTTTTCTAGTGAATCGGAAATGTCGTAATGAATCACCATACCGACATCTTTTTTGTCAACACCCATGCCGAATGCAGATGTGGCCACCATTACCTTTACCCTGTTGGCAATAAAGGCATTTTGATTGGCAATCTTCTCGTTTGCATCCATTTTGCCGTTGAACGGAAGAGCATCGATGCCGTCGGATGACAGTTTATATGCTAATTCCTTCGTCTTTCGTGTGCGCGACACATAGATTATGGTAGGGCAAGGATTGCCAATAATCAAATTCCGTAAAGTGTTGTATTTTTCTTGTTCCGATTCAGTGTAAATCACCGAATAATGAAGATTTTTGCGGGCTGAAGGAGAAGCAAATAGTTCCAGATCCTGCCCCAGTTTTCGTTTGAAATAATCGGTAATATCGGATATGACCTTTTGTTTTGCCGTGGCTGTGAAACACGAAATAGGAATGGGTTTAGACAAACCCTTCTTCTCTTGGAATTTACGAATGAAGTCTCCAATATACAGATAGTCCACTCTGAAATCCTGACCCCATGAAGAGAAGCAATGCGCTTCGTCGATGACGAAACGAACCACGTTTCTCGAAACCAACAGTTTCTCCATTGTTTTCGAACGCAACATCTCTGGAGCTATATAAAGCAATGTGGCACTGCCATCAGCAATTCTTTCAAAGGCATTGGCACGATTGACGGGGTCAAGCAAACCATTTACGGTGACGGCTTCGGCAATACCTTGTTCGGCCAAGTTATCTACTTGGTCTTTCATCAGCGACTGTAAGGGCGAAATGACTACGGTCAATCCATGCACTGCCCGTCCTGACATCAGAGCAGGCAGTTGAAATGTAAGCGATTTGCCTCCTCCAGTCGGAAGAATGGCCAAAAGAGATTTCCCGTCTATAGCGGCCTGTACGGCCTTTTCCTGCAAAGGTTCCCCGTCGTATGTGCGAAATGATTCAAAACCAAATACATCTTTAAGCCCTGTATGGATGTTCAGTTTGGTCTCGCAATACTCACAATGGTTGTCGTGACACGGCGTGTTGCACAGCCATCGCAGGACATTTTCTATATTGGGAAAATTATGCAGAAGCCACGGCGGAGTGATGGAAAAACTATCACCCGTGGAAATCAGTGCCAGAGCATAAGCCAATTCGACAGGGTGCTCTTTGACAAGCATCTCGATGGGACTGTGAGAACAGATTTTTCCATGAAAAGCCGTAGAAATCAGTGATTCAAGTTGTTGATGAACATCATCATATTTCAGATAATCGAAAAAAGCAACAAACTCCTTGACGTGGTGAAGTAATCCATAGTAAATACGTTGCAGTTCTTGGGGCAACGCTTTAAAGGCATTTACTTCATCATAAAAAAGGTCTCTGGCTTTCAAACAATCATTCAAAGGGTTGTTACGTTCCTCGGTTTGAAGTTTGTCGTCTTTAAGAAGTCTGTGATAAGGACGCTTAGGGAACAACAAAGGCGAAAGAGATAAGGTGTCAATTGTCTTTTTATCCTTGATCCGCTCAATGTCGGTCAAATACTTCAGGTCATGACGGATGATGTTATGACCGCACACATATTCAGCATCTCCAATGAAACTTGAAAAGTCTTTCTTTGAACCAGTATGCAACTCAGTCCCGGAGTCTTTGACGGCTCCGAAATCATGTGCTTTTTTGTCATCAATGCCGATTTCGACATCAATAAAAACCAAAACCGACAGTTGTTTTCGACTTGAAAACAATCCAGTTCTAAGAGCGCCGATGTAATCGCTTATTCCTGGCATTATTCTGAATATTCAATTCGCAAAAATAGTAAAAATCAACAAATAGCAAAATTTTGTATTTTTGCATTTGGATTATATAGGGACAAATAAATGAACATCGAAGACTATCGTGATTTCTGCCTCTCGTTAGGCGATGGCATTGAGGAGAAGTTCCCCTTCACCAAGTTCAAGAACGGCGCAGAGGTACTAGTGTTCTATGTCTGCGGTCACATGTTCTCGTACTTCGACTGCGACGACTTCCAAGTCATTTCACTCAAATGCCAACCTGAGCGGATTGAGGAACTGAAGGCCGAACACGAATGCATCGGCAATCCTTTTAACGAATCGCCCAAACACTGGATTGGCATCGACCCGAACGAGGCTCCCGATGATTTATTGAGAGACCTCACACGAAATTCATACGAGATTGTAAAAGCCAAATACACAAAAAAGAAATAATTATGGTAAAGCACATTATACTGTGGACATTGAATCCCGAACTGACGGAAGAAGAAAAGAAAGCCGTGAAAGCAGGCATCAAGGAAGGGCTGGAAGGTCTGGTTGGCAAAGTGCCCGGGCTGATTGATGTGAAGGTTCAGGTTGATGGCCGGCTGGCCTCGTCGACTGCCGACTTGATGCTCGACTGCACATTGGAGAATGCAGAAGCGATGAAAGTCTACGCACAGCATCCCGAACATGTGGCGGTAGCCAGCACGAAGGTGAGACCTTATACGGTCCAACGCGCTTGTCTTGACTATGAGAAAAACTAATACAATATGACACTAACAGAAGCTATCACTGCCCGACACAGTGTGCGGCAGTATCTCGAAAAACCTATTGATGCGGAGAAAATCAAGACGTTACAAGAATGCCTCGACCTTTGCAACCGTGAAGGCGGTGTGCATTTCCAACTTGTTGCCAATGAGCCAAAGGCGTTCTCCTCGATGATTGCAAAATACGGTAAATTCGAGAACGTCACCAACTATATCGCCATCGTGGCGCCCAAAGGCAACGACGGTAGTGTGACTGCTGGCTATTATGGTGAGAAGGTGGTGCTGCAACTGCAAATGCTTGGTCTCAACTCATGCTGGGTTGGCGCAAGTTTCAAGAAGGTTAAAGAGGCCTATTCCGTTGAGGATGGCGAGGAACTGAAAGCCGTCATCTCCTTTGGTTATGGTGCGACGCAAGGCAAGCAACACGCTCAAAAGAAGACCTTTGCTGATGTCGCCGAGGCCGAGGAACCTGTGCCGGAATGGCTCAAGAAAGGTGTCGAAGCCGCCCTTCTGGCACCCACGGCAGTCAACCAGCAAAAGTTCAAACTCATCTTGCATGAAGATAACTGCGTGGAGGCCGTAGCCAAATTCTCACTGATAGGGTATTCTCATCTCGACCTCGGCATCGTCAAATATCATTTTGAGGTAGGTGTAGGCGATTACCATTTCAGTTGGTTTTAAAAAGACAAAAATAGGTATGGAAACAAGAAAACAAATAGCGGTAGAAAAGAAACATTGTGGCCTCAACTGCGCACAGGCGGTGCTCTGCACTTACGCAGACATTGCAGGCATCGACGAGGAAACCGCCATACGCCTTGCCGCTCCCTTCGGGGCGGGCATGGGCAACATGGAAGGGACTTGCGGCGCCATTACTGGTGCTGGTCTCGTGTTGGGACTAGCAAGCAAAGGCCCCTCGACGAAACAGATGCGCCAAATCATGAACAAGTTCCAAGAGCGTAATGGAGCCACACAATGCAAGTTGTTGAAAGGTGTAGGCACGGGGAAAGTCCTTCGCGAGTGTTCCGATTGCGTGGCCGATGCGGCCGAGTTTTTGGAAGAACAAATTGGTTGAAAACGGATAAAATGAATAAACTACCAATCATCGGCGTCACTCCCCTTTGGGATGCAGAACGTAAGAGCGTTTGGATGCTTCCGGATTATTTGGAAGGCATTAAAGCTGCGGGAGGTATCCCTGTCGTCCTGCCAATTGAAATGAGTGAAAAGGACGCCGACCGTATCGTGGAGACCTGTGACGGTTTTTTGTTTACCGGCGGTCAGGATGTCGCCCCAGAGCTTTATGGGATGAAAGATGCCACGGGAACCATCATTCCCAGCCCGGAACGCGACAGGTTGGAAATGCTTTTGCTGGAGAAAGCCCTCCAAGCCGACAAGGCTGTACTCGGTATCTGCCGTGGCCTTCAGTTCATCAATGTGTTTTTGGGCGGTACGCTCTGGCAGGATTTGCCCTCGCAGCACCCGTCAGACATGGTCCACCGACAAGGCAAGCCATACGGTGTCCCGACACATAAAGTCATGTTGGAAGGAGACCTCAAGACATTGTTGGGCAAAGACATCCTCGAAGTAAACACGCTGCACCACCAAGCCGTCAAAGACCTCGCTGATGATTTGACCCCGATGGCTGTCGCGCCTGATGGCCTCATCGAAGCGGCACGAATGATGAGCAAGCGTTTTGTATTGGCCGTGCAATGGCATCCTGAGTATATGTTCAAAACTGATGCGGATAGTTTGGCTATATTTTCTTGCTTTGTCAAACAATGTAAATAGATTTAAACCCATGAACTGGATCATCCTTATCATCGCCGGCCTATGTGAAACAGGCTTCGCTTTCTGCCTCGGCAAGACCAAATTGACCGTTGGCACGGAGTTTTGGTTGTGGATTACGGGCTTCGGCCTGCTTTATGTGCTGAGTGCCGTGCTATTGGCAAAAGCCACCCAGACCATCCCCATCGGCGTGGCCTATCCCGTTTGGACGGGCATTGGCGCTGTCGGCGCGGTGCTATTAGGCATCTTTGTCTTTCACGAGCCAGCCACATTCTGGCGGGTGTTTTTCCTCAGCACGCTGATACTCTCTATTGTAGGACTTAAAATCGTTGGATAAAATGGAGTTTTTATATCAAAAAATCATTGAAAAGCTCCAGCTGGAGCCACATCCTGAAGGTGGATACTACCGTCAGTTATACGGCAACGATGCCTCTGGAAAGAAGGACATCTCCACCATCTATTACATGCTGACAGATAGTGACATTTCGGTCTTCCACCGTTTGCATGGCGTGACAGAGATATGGTACTATCACGCTGGCGAACCGCTCAATATTTACGTCATCAATACCGATGGGAATTTGACCGTTCACAAGTTGTCGGCTGAAGATGAGATGCAGGTGGTGATTCCTCCCGAGCAATGGTTTGCGGCAGAGATTCCCTCAAAAAAGGGCTATTGTTTGGTAGGCTGCGCCGTGGCTCCAGCCTTCAACTTTGAGAATTTCGAGTTGGGGCAAAAAGATGCCTTGATACATCAATTTCCTCAACATGCTGAACTCATTGGAAAATTGTGTGGATAAAACTACCGCTCTTCTATGACAAAACTACTCAAAACAATGTGACCATGAAACATGTAATAGGTATTGGAGAAACGGTGCTGGACATTCTGTTTAAGAATGACCAGCCACAGAAAGCCGTTCCTGGCGGCTCGACCTTCAACAGCATTATCTCCCTCGGACGGGCAGGCATGCCCTGCGCCATGGTGACGGAGGTGGGTGGCGACCATGTCGGAGAAATCATTTGCAGCTATCTGCAAGAAAACGGCGTGTCGTCGGAATATGTATGCCGTCACCAGCATGTCAAGTCGCACATATCATTGGCTTTCCTGGATGAGAACAACGACGCACAATATGTGTTCTACAAGGATCATGCGTCTGTCTCGCTAGACGGCAAGTTGCCGGATATAAGCTGGGATGACGTGGTACTCTTTGGCTCGTTTTTCGCCATCAATCCGGCTATCCGACCTGTTGTCGGCGGTTTGTTACATGCTGCACGAAAAGCAGGGGCATGGCTCTATTATGATGTCAACTTCCGCAAGCCTCACGTCGTGGATTTGCCGAACGTGATGCCCAATATCGAGGAGAACATGAGTCTGGCGGATGTAGTGCGAGGGTCGACAGAAGATTTCAAGTATTTATATGGTCTTCATGATGGAGATACTGTCTACGAACGGGTGAGCCGACATTGTCCCACTTTGATACTGACTGATGGTCCGCGTTCAATACGGGTCTATTCGCCAGAAGGCTGCGAGACATATCCCGTGCAGACGATAGAGACGGTCAGCACCGTCGGAGCTGGCGACAATTTCAATGCCGGCTATATCTATGCCATGTTGCAAGGCATGGGCGACCAAGCCTCACGTATCGGGATGGCGCAACGATGGAGTCAGGATGTGTGCCGCCAATTAGGCAACAACATCAGCGATGAATTGGTCGCGTCGATCAAATAATATAAGAAGGACATTTGCAAGGTTTTCACGTACAACAACTTAGATATGGGTTTCAACAAAAATACTATGAAACTATCAGCAATATTTGAAGAAAAGCCTAAGAGATGGGGCTTCCGGGGAGATCCGTATTTCTGGGATCACTTAAAAGGACTCGCAGAGAATATGGAGCTGATCTCTCCTGACGAACTGGAAAAGTGGATACAAGAGGAATACTTATCCCTATCAGGCAAGGCCATGACCGACCAATACGGCGATTTTGCCGTAATAGATGAATTTGCCCATGGAGGAATGAGTTCCGGCGGCGTGGATAACCTTTGGTGGATAGAAGAAGGCATTCCACTATTGAAAAGCCGGTTGGCTGCGCTTTGACAGAAATCACTTGCCCTGACACGGCGGTTGTCATCGCCACCGAATCGCCGAATGTTGGGATGTAAATCGAGGCAAATTACCCATCAATGGGGATTTCATAGTCTCGGGAAGCGCTGTTACTTTGCAGCAGATTTTTGTCATACATTTTTAGGATGAATTTTGAGTTAGTTTTCCAGATGCGGGGACAAAAATTGTTCCCGCATCTTTTTTATTCTGATTAACCTTATCAATAGTATAGAACTTCATGGGACTCTTAAGCAAAATCTTCAGTAATACGCGCAAGCCAGAGGGGCTCTTCGGCAAAATGATGGTCAATGAAATGAACGGCGGCGGCCATGCTGACCTGGCCAATTGGGCCATGTCGTCGGTGCAAATCAAAGAGGACAGCCATGTCTTGGACATCGGCTGCGGTGGCGGTGCCAACATCGCACGACTTTTGCAACGCGCCCCGAAAGGCATAGTGCAAGGCATCGACTATTCGCCTGTCTCAGTGGCAAAATCCCAAAAGGTAAACGCCAAGGCCATAGCAGAAGGCCGCTGCCAGGTGCAGGAGGCTAATGTAGCTAAACTGCCTTTCGAAGAGAACACCTTCGACCTCATCACGGCCTTCGAGACCATCTATTTCTGGCCCGACATCGAACATTGTTTCAGTGAGGTGAAAAAGGCACTCAAGCCTGGCGGACAGTTCGTCATCGTCAACGAAGACGACGGACTTTCGGGCAACAACGAGAAGTGGGAGAAACTCATCGAGGGGATGCACACCTACAAGCCTGAGGAAATCAGGCTCCATCTATCGAATGCAGGCTTCAAGGGCATTGATATCCAGAAAAACGAAGCCAAGCACTGGCTGATGGCGACGGCAAAGAAATGAGTTTTGCAGGTATAATAATGGCTGGTTCCCTGAAGGGCCTAGGCATAGGCGTTAATCACATAGAACTGACTCTATCCTGACCAAAACGGCTTCTAACGAATAAAGCCCATCAGCATTAGCATTCAAGCCTTTGAGATGAACAGGAAACACCATCGGCGGATTTTTCAAATCCAACAAGGTCATGTTGCGCAGTTGCTCGGTACTTTGGTATACCAGGTTGAGGGCGACAAAAGAACGTCCCTCACTGTCTTCCCATCTTTCAATGACTAGCTTGCAACCAATGGGGGTCTTCTTCTCAATGGTTTTTGGAAGGCTATAGTCTTCTGCACCCAGTGAAGCCAACACACTACCAATGTTGGAGTCGTGGCCGCAGAGGAAGGTGAACTTTCTCCCGTCGTGTTGAAGCTCTTCGAGCATCGTCCGCAAGAGCGGACGGGCCACCTGACGGGCCACCGCAGGCGCAGTGAACAACACGTCGCCGTACCAGTCCTTGATGGCAGAAATGCTCTCCCAGTCTTCCCAAGTCAGCGTATGGCCGAAGGCGGCCTTCACCGCGTCGGGCTCCTCGTAGTATTGCAGGACGAGAGCATCGGCAGCCTGACAAGCGAGGCGCAACGAGCCACCCATGCCCGGCTCGCGGTATTTGACGAGATAGACATGCACGTCATCGGTGCGGAAGTGACAAGTGTCGCCTTCAAGGCAGGCCTTGCTTTGATCCATATCGAGCACGCGCTCCAACACCTTGTAGTTTTCCATCATCCTCTCCCCTATTCCGAGCATTCCTTTCTCGCCGCCCATGGCAGTGATCTGTTTTTGGGCAAGTACTTTGAAAGCCTCGCTGTCGTCGGTGATCTGTGGCGCAAATACAGAATCCATCTTGCCTACTTCGCAATGGTGCTCAATACGGACATTGGCCACAGGCAGCATCCCCGAGGAGAAATATTGTGCCGTGGCGATGGTGCGCTGCAGCGAGTTGGCATAGAATCGCATGTTGCCCTCTACGGGAATCTCGTTTTCCTGCATCAGTCCCTCACTCACGAGCCATTTGCGGAAATACTGTCCCATCATCGTCTCGAGCGCACCGCCGCGCAGCGACAGCTCACTGGGTGCCGACGACCACTGATACCACTCATGAGGCGTGATGCGCTGTAACGTAGAATGTCTCCCCGAGAGGGGTGAGCGGATGTTGTGGCGACTCAGCACCACGACTTGTTTCAGCGTGTAACGTTCCCTTAAATCGTCTGGGCGATTGGCTTGAGCGAATGCCGAAAGCGACACGCCCAACAAAAGGAAAAACAGGAGAGTTTTCGATGCTTTAAACATGGATTATATTTTGCCACAAAAGTACGCTTTTTTGGCGACATGACCATACCCGTCGCCATCCTCGCCATGCGTCTGCGTGCAATGAAAAAAAAGACGACCATGTGGCCAGAACATTGATATGGTAATACGTAGTAGTTTTGTAGATGCCGCCGCAAGGGTTTCGTGACCTTTGCGGCGGTGTTTGTTTAAGGGCTTGGCTTTTTTAGGCCTTCGTTGAAAATTGCAACTAATGTGCAATAACTCTAACTGTTTTCACGTTGATAATTTATCCATAATGGCAAGATAATGAATATAATCCATTTTTTAAGAAAGCTATGCCTTCTTGTCGCGTTGGCACTTTTTGCGACAGGCTGCCAGAAGGACAACATCGTCAGCGTTGACAGGATTGCCACGTCGGATGATGTGAGCGACGACATCGCTGGAACCACTTTCGCACAAACTGTCTGTGTAACTTTCTCTGATCATGGCGATGCCGTTGTGACAGGAGCAACCGATGATTTCACTGTGACCATCAACGGTAATGACGCGACCATCATCTATGTGGGTGAAGAACATGTGATGTACGAGTTGAGCGGCACTGCTACCAACGGCTTCTTCAAGCTTTATAGCGGCAGCAAACAGGGCATCACCCTTAATGGAGTGAACCTCACCAACCCCAACGGCGCAGCCATCAACGTGCAAGGTCCGACCTCGGCACCCAACAAGGGCAAGCGAACCTTCATCGTACTCAAAGGAACGAACGCCTTGGCCGACGGCACTTCCTATACCGACACCCCCTCCACCGAGGACGAGAAAGCGGCTCTGTTTAGCGAAGGCCAGCTTGTCTTCAGCGGCACGGGAAGTTTGACTGTTGTGGCCTCGGGCAAGAGCGGCATTGTCAGTGATGACTACCTCCACTTCATGGAAGGAAACGTCACGGTGAACACCACCACCTCTGCCACAGTCAGCGGCAGCAACACGCTGAAGCCCGCCTGCCTGAAGGCCAACGACTATATCAAGGTGACAGGCGGCACGCTGAACCTTAGCAGCAGCGGAATTGGTGCCAAGGGCATCAGCTGCGATGGCTATGGCATCTTCCGTGGCGGCATCGTCAATGTGACCGTCACAGGAAGCAACTACGGCTCGACGGGCGGCGGCGGTTTTCCCGGAGGTGGACAAAGCAGTTCAGACGGCGTGAGTGCCAAAGGCATCAAGTTCGATGGCAACCTGAGCATAACGGGCGGCAGCCTCGTCGTCAAAGCCACTGCACATGAGGGCATAGAGTCGAAGGGCACGATTACCATCAGCGGCGGTGAGGTTTACAGCTACTCGCAGTCTGATGACGCCATCAACTCGGCTGATGAATTCACTATCAGCGGAGGCTACGTCTGCGGCCACTCTGCAGGCAACGACGGCCTCGATGCCAACGGCAACTGCTACATCAAGGGTGGTGTGGTGTATGCCATCGGTTCAAGCTCGCCCGAAGTGGCTGTCGATGCCAACACCGAAGGCGGTTACAAGCTCTATGTGGAAGGCGGCACGCTCATCGCCATCGGCGGACTGGAGAGCGGCTCATCGCTGACGCAGGGCTGCTATTCGGCTTCTTCCTGGTCGCAGAACACCTGGTATGCCTTGACCGTTGGCTCCACGGTTTACGCTTTCAAGACGCCTTCGAGCGGTGGCACACCTTTGGTGGTTTCGGGTGCATCGACACCTACCCTTTCATCGGGCATTACGGCAAGTGGCGGCACAAGTTATTTTGAAGGTTTGTTATATCAAGACGCTTCTGTCAGCGGCGGTTCGTCAGTCAGCTTGTCATCCTATACGGGTGGCAACGGTGGCGGTGGAGGGCCTGGCGGCGGAGGGGGACCTGGTGGTGGCGGACATGGACCGTTTTAGTTTAGAGTTCAGAGTTTAGAGTTATGAAGATTAGGATAATCATATTATTGGGACTATTATTCCCCTTTTTGGCAACGGCGCAAACCGACAATGCCCTTGACCCGGAATTTGGCGGAAGGCTTTCCTTTACGCTAGACAAGAAGATTGTCAGGAGGTTGCATGTCTCCCTTGAAGAGGAGGTGCGCTTTGACAACAATTTCGGGGCTTTCGACCGCTTGCAGAGCACCCTCAGCCTCAACTACAAGATACACCCGAACATCAAGATTGGCGCAGGCTACGCCCTCATCAACGGGTATAGCTCCAGCGCCAAGGCCTTCAAGAACGCACGTCACCGCTTCATGGTCGACGTGAAAGGCACGCTGAAGTATGGCGACTGGAACCTTTCGCTCAAGGAACGGATGCAGCTCACCCATCATACCGGCGACTACAACGTGTATCAGAATCCTGCCAACGCGCTGATGCTCAAAAGTCGCCTGACGGCGAAATACCTTGGCTTTGGCAAGGTGGAGCCATATGCTTATTTTGAACTACGCAACTACCTGAACGCTCCCGTCATCAATGCCGCCTACGACGGTATCAACTACGGCACTATCGACGGTCTGGTGCAGGAAGGCGACCCTGGTTGGTTTCTTGAGGGCTTCAACGGCGGCTACCTCAACCGCTATCGTGGTTCACTCGGCGTAGACATCAAGCTCAACCGCAGCAGTACCCTGAATTTCTACCTCATGGGCGACTACTGCATCGACAAGGAAGTGGACGCCAACGCCGAAGGGACGATACTGAAATCCTACACCAAAGAGACCGGCTTCCGAGGTTGGTTGGGGGCGGGATATGAGTTCGCGTTTTAGTTAGAATGACCTTTGCTGCGGTGTTTGTTTTTAAGGGCTTGGCTTTTTTAGGCACCGTACCCGGGGATGCGGGAAATTTGTAACTTTGCAGCTAGGAACAATTCAACATTATGGCAAGCAACCCTGACTTTGTACAATACATCGCCGACCAGTGCTCCATAGCTGGCGAAATCACGGTGAAGAAGATGTTCGGTGACTACGGCATCTATTGCGACGGCATTATCTTCGGCCTGATCTGTGACAGTTGCTTCTATCTGAAGCCGACGGATGCAGGACGGGCTTTGCTCCGCACTGTCGATCTGCGCCCACCCTACGATGGCGCGAAAGACTACTTCTTCATCGACGACGTGGACGACCGTGATTATTTGTCGACGCTTGTCCGCGAAACCTGCAAGGCGTTGCCGCAGCCGAAACCGAAAAAGAAAAAAGCCACATGACAGAACTCTTGGAATTCGATGCCGTTATCCTTCAGAACGGCGATATGGATGCTGCCTACGTGGAAGTGCCATTCGACATCAAGGCGTTGTTCGGCAAAGGCCGCCTGTTGGTCCACGCCACTTTCGATGGTGTGCCGTATGACGGCCAAATCGTGAAGATGGGGACGCCGTGCTTCATCATCGGACTGCGGAAGGACATCCGGAAACAGATTGGCAAGCGTTTTGGCGACACGGTGCATGTGACGTTTTGCGAACGGAATTGATAACAGATACCGATCGCGTAATAGTTACTGCCGCAAGGGTTTCGTGACCTTTGCGGCGGTTTTTTGTGTCTGTTCTGAGAATTTTGTATTTTTGTCGCCTATTTATGCTCGTAATCACACTCATAGCAGCCCTTGTTTTGGGAATTGTAGTCGCCGCATTGCCTCATGTCATTTGGCTGCTGGCTTGGTTGGTCGGAAAAGGTTTCCACTACACGATGCCTTACGCCCCTTTTGGATGGACAGCACTTGTGCTTGTCGTGGTAGTGTGGGCATTACTGGCTTGGGGATGCTTCGTGGGCCGATGGCGGTTGCAAACCACACGGATAGAGTATGTCCATCCTGATATCCCATCTGCATTCGACGGCTACAAAATCGTTCATATTTCCGACCTGCACCTCTCCACCTTCGACGACAATTCCAAACAACTCATGCGTTTCGTGGACAGCATCAACACCCTTGAGCCCGACCTGATTTGCTTCACGGGTGACTTGGTCACCTTTGGCAAGTTAGAAGCGGAACCTTACACCACGATGCTGAAGAAGTTGCGTACTAAGGACGGAGTCGTTAGCGTCTTGGGCAATCACGATTTCCTTATCTACAATCGTAAGCTGGCGGATGAAGCGATGCGTCAAAAAGAGGTAGAGGATGTTGCACGATACGAGCGCGAGCAGCTTGGCTGGCGACTGTTGCGCAACGAAAACACGGTCATCGAACGCAACGGAGAGCGGCTGACCATCATAGGCGTGGACAATACCGTCGGAAAGGGTCAAGGATTCAGCACCATCAATCGAGGCGACCTGCCGAAGGCGATGACTGGCACCGACGGCTTCCGCATCCTTCTCACACATGATCCAAGCCATTGGCGGTCGGAGGTACTTCCTGATACTGACATCCCCTTGACCCTTAGCGGTCACACCCATGCGGCACAAGTGAGGCTGCTCGGTTGGACTCCAGCCTCGTGGATGTTCAAGGAGGCTTGGGGACGCTATGATGAGGGCGGACAGACCCTCAACGTGAATGCCGGCCTCGGTTGCACCTTGCCTGTCCGCCTCAATTGCCCGGCAGAGATAACGCTTATCACATTGAACAAGAAACAAATGGCAAATTTAGGCAGTGATAAATAATCACAGATGAGATACAAACACACAAATAGACCTGGATTTCTGCTCGGGTTGATTGACTTCTGCACGGCGGGATTGTTCTTTCTCGTCTACATGCCGTTGGGTTTGCAGGATGAGATAGACGAGATACTCGGGCACAAGACGCAACGCTATTGGGTGGCGTACGTGTTGGGCATCCCGACGATGTTCATCTACACGCTTGTTTGGATGGCGCGTATCGCCGAAGAGCTGCGTGACAAAGCCAAAGAACTCGGCATCGAAGGACCCTATACCTCGTGGTGGCACATGTTCGGTTGGAACACGTTTGGCATGCTGCTCTTTGGTCCCGCCGTCGCTACGTATCGCTTTTTCGACACTCTCAACAGAATCGAACGAAAATTGAATGAGATGAAATAATGTTGGGAAGGATGACAATGGTGAAAAATAGACTTTCTTTTGAAACCGCAAGGGTTTTCATGCCTTTGCGGCGGTGTTTGTTTTAAGGGCTTGGCTTTTTTTAGGCAGTGTGCTCAGGGATGCGGGAAATTCGCTATATTTGCCCGTTCTTAAACACCTGAATATGAAATATTTTATCGTTGACGCTTTCACCAGCCAACCTTTCGGGGGAAACCCAGCAGGCGTGGTGTTGCTGGACGGCGACAGCTTTCCCAATGAGGAACTGATGCTAAAGGTGGCAGCCGAACTACGCTATTCGGAAACGGCTTTCGTGCGTATCCTCTCGCCAAAGGAATACCATATACGCTACTTCACGCCCAAGGCCGAAGTGGAGCTGTGCGGACATGCCACCATTGCCACTTTCTCGCTGTTGTACCAGATGCAATTGGCAAAGGGCGAATGCCTATGCCACACGTTGGCAGGCGACCTTCGCATTGAGGTGGGTGAATTGGTGATGATGCAGATGGCGGCGCCGCGCATCGTTGGTATCATACCAGAAGCCGAAGAGATTTATCATGCCATCGGCGTGAAGGACTATCAACCGATGCTGCCCGTGCAGATTGCCTATTCCGGCTTGCCCGATATCATGATCCCACTGCATGATGTGTCGATGCTGCAATCCTTAAAACCAGATATGGAGGCTATCACGGCGATTACCCGTAAATATGAGGCCGTCAGTTTCCATGTGTTTGCTATCGCTGGCGACGGTTATACAGCTCATGTTCGCGACTTTGCCCCGCTCTATGACATTCCGGAGGAGTCGGCCACGGGTACCGCCAATGCCGCCTTAACCCATTACCTGCAACAGAACGGCCGCATACCATCGGCGGGCGATTTCTCATTCCTTCAAGGCGAAGCTATGGGACGACCTTCGATAGTCGCCACACGCATTGCGCCTGACGGCATTATTTATGTCGGAGGTACAGCAACCATCGTGGCGCAAGGAGAGTTGATGATGTAAAAAAACATTTGTTGCCGCAAGGGTTGACCTTTGCGGCAGTGTTTGTTTCCCGTTTGAATGAATTCTATCTATATTTCTGCCGAAACTCCGACGGTGACATCCCCTCTTGCCGTTTGAAGAACTGGCCAAAGGCTGATTGGTCGGGAAAATCGAACTGGTCCGCAATCTGTTGGTGGGTCATCTCGGTAGTCAGCAGGGCATTCTTGAT
>Ga0265298_10003387_pt1 | contig 21150 bp, 21 predicted proteins | sample AusTroGonzalo_MG_3_FD_193486 | JGI IMG/M metagenome (GOLD analysis project Ga0265298, IMG submission 193486) | Bovine rumen microbial communities from tropical cattle in Woodstock, Queensland, Australia - Gonzalo_01 | ecosystem: Host-associated > Mammals > Digestive system > Stomach > Rumen ...
AATTGGAACGGGTGTTCCGGAATTCCTCCGACCATACCCCGGATTCCCTCCGGGAAACCCACCCAGGACTCACCAAGGGCGACATCCGCATCTACATCCTCTCTCACTTCCAGTTCCCCGTGTCGGATCAGGCCACTCTCCTTGGGATTTCGCCGTCATCTGTCACTAAAGCCAGACAGCGGCTTAAGGCCAAACTATAAGGATTTCAAGCGTTCATAATCTGCATTTTATCGGAATAGAGGTTCTCGCACCATAATAGGATTTTACCACAAAAGTCACCGCCATTTTACCGCAAAACTTACCGTCAATTTGCCACAAATCTTACCGCCAAAATAATAGGATAGCGAATAACCGTCTTCAGCTTCTCAACTGACGTCTTCCTCGGATCGCTAAGATATATCTCATGGTGTCGGCGGATGTCATCGATGGCTATTTGATATCCTTGTTTCCGGGCAAATTCCACCATCGATTTGATTGTCGCTGGTTCGTCGTCATATGAGCCGATGTGCATGCATTGCACGCATAGGCCTTCATCGTAACGGAGGAACTCTACCTGCGAGAAATCCATTTTCTTCTTTCTAGTCGCTTCGCTGATGGCCCATTGAACATCTTTCTCCGTGACGAAATCGGGTAGCCGGATCATCGAGATGAAAGAGAATCCGTCTTTGTCGGCATAATCTATCTCGCCATTCTCAGCCCACCACAGACCTTCGAGCGGAGGGACGACATACTCGAAGAATCCCTCTATCCGATAATCGCTCTTGTAACTCATTTTCAGAGTGTATGCTATGCCGTAGAGTTGTTCCAGAGCGTGTTTATAGGCTCCATCTTCTTCGTTCGGATCACCTTTGCCGCGGACTGCCAGATAGTTCATGACGGGCACCGTCACTATGGTCGGCGTAGCTGCCGGGAGATAGAACTCCTTAAACTCCTTTTTGAAATCAAATGCCATAGTTATCAAAACAGTAGCTGTCTAACGCATATTCCAAAGATACGCCATTTTCCGCTCTGAAGCAATAATACGTTCAGCAAGCCGGCGCTTATGCCTTCTCCACCGGAACCTGGATGATACAACATGCCGTAGGGTACGAGTCAAGAGAAAAATGAAAAAAGTTTAGCTTTTAAGGTTCTCCTTAGCTTTCGGATTGTGCTGCCAGATGGCGCAGACCTTTGGACAAGTATCCTTCTCCGGACAATCACCACAAGTCTCAATGCCTTTGCTTAACGCACACTGACGGACCTGACACAAGCGGTCACAGAATACAGTTTTACGTCCATTCATACGACAGCCGTCGCAGTTGATATGCTCCGGCTGAATGGGAGCATTGTTCAATTCCGACCATAGCTTTGCCGTCTTTTCCCGCAACGCCTGGTCGTCATTCTTCGTAGCGATATATGCGTCACACTTTTCGCAGTCAAGGCCACAGATGGCAATCATTGTTTTCATAGCAAATCAATTACTTCATCGGACTCTTCTTCGACTTGGACCTGGGTAATGCAGGAAGTGTAGCCTTGATCAGAGCGACCAAATAATCCCTGTCGTCCACATCACTGATATAGAAATAGTCCTTCGCGCCATCGTAAGGCGGGCGAAGGATGACTTCCTTCAACAGAGCCCTGCCGGGCTCCGTTACCTTGAGATATAAGTTATTGTCGCAGATTAAGCCGAACAGAACGCCATCGCAATAGATGCAATAATCTCCCATCATCTTTTTGACAGCGATTTCACCGGCTCCAGCGCACTGGTCTGCTATGAATTGTACAAAGTCAGTGTTGCAAGCCATAAATCCCGATTTAACGAAGCAAAGTTACTGATTTTGCACGACATCTCAGCGAGTCCTCCATCGCAGATGCCATCAGCACTTCTCGTAAAATATACGTACCTTTGCCACCGGAGGTCTGATGCCAGACTTCTATTGTTAACCGACGCAGCGAGCGAGTGCAAAGCAAGTTAACTTGCTTTGCCGAGCCGCAAGGAGGAAATGCCCGACAGGGCTTAACACCCGGTGCGCCCCTGTTGCAAAGCGGGGACGCCCCTTTAAAATTTTGTCCCCCGGACCACCGCCGTCCGCACAAAATATTAGCACCCCCAAAATTACGGGGACAATACGGGGACAAGGCAGTTAAAAGCCTTTTTCGACCTCTTCCAGCCAATTCTCCAGGACTGCACAGTATTTTTCGGTTTGTTCAACAAAGCAGGTATGACGAGCGCCTTTGAATACCTCCCAACGGCTGTTGGGTATGTTTTCGTAGAGCGATGCAGCCACTACAGGAGTGCAGATGTCGCGAGTTCCGCTGCAAATCAGACAGGGTTGTTTGATTTGGCAGAGACGGTCGGTGTATTCGAAATTTGCCAAAGAGCCTAAAGGCTGGTATTCATTGGGGCCCCAGCCATAGAGATAAGCTTCGTTGCCTGCGCGTTTGGGGCGGCGAAGACACTCGGGCGAGTTCTCGTCCACACTGATGACGTAACGCTCAAAATAATGCTCGTTGGCAAGAAGGTAGTCGGGAGAATCCCATTTTAGCGTAGCCTCAGCTCGGCGGATGGCATCCTGGTCTTCTGCAGACAAATATTTGATTAGCCGATGCTGCTCACTCGCCCAGAGCGAACTGGAAGCATGACCCGAGGATAGAATCACGGACTTGACACCTTTGGGCTGAAAATCAATAATATAGGCGATAGCCTGCATAGCGCCCCACGACTGGCCGAGAAGGTGGACCTGTTCGAGGTGCAGATGCTCACGCAGGGCGATGAGCTCGTTTATCCATGTCTCCTGGGTCCAGAGTTCGGGATGCCCATCGAGGTAGGAGTTGCCACAGCCGATTTGGTCGTAAGAAATCACCTGGCGGCCAGTGTCGGCCATTCGGTCCAGCACCTCGAAATAATTGTGTGTGCTCCCCGCCCCCCCATGCAACAGCAGCAAAGCCGGTTTGTCTGATGGTTCACCGACTATGCGGTAGTATGTCCTGTACCCAAGAAATGGCATATACCCTTCGATAATGGGATGTTGTTTCATAGTGCAAATGTGTTAAAGTTACAAAGATACAAAAATGTAAGATTGCCATCGAGAACAAATGGGGACAAAGAGGAAATGGTCGAAATTGTAAAGTGATTATTTACAATAGGTTATTGATTTATTGTATTTCTTGCTTGGGAAATAGTTTCCCTCGACTAATGTGGCTGGCAACGGCATGAAGTGGATGAGTGCCGGCGACCGGCTCGCAGACTGCCTCTACCGGGCCGCAGCGCTCTGGCTCCCCGGGCACAAGCTCCGGAAAGACTATTCCGACGGTGATCCCGACTGGGAAAGCGACTTCTTCATCCTGAAGAACACCCTCTGCGCCGCCGCCTTAACCGAGAATCTCTTCCACGACAACTCCGACGACTGTCTCTTCCTGGAGTCCGACGAAGGCCGCCGGGCCATCGTCGCCCTGCACGTTGAAGGGATTGTGAATTATGTGCTGAAACGATACTGACCCTTCCGTCATTCCCGGCCGACAGTCCCGTCATGCCCGACCAGATCGGGCATCTCCCTGGCATCTCCCCCGCTCCATCATTCCCTCGCTTCCATCAGTTCCGTCGATTGATGGAAGATTTTTTAACTGAGTTTTTCTACAGCAGAGTAAATGACACGATTCCCTCTGTAAATGAATTTATCAAACATATCCATTATCTCATTGAGGGATGCTTCATCATCATCCTCTTTCATCTTGCCATAGATCTTTAATAGCACTTTCACTACTTCCTCATCTGCAATCCATTGATCTTCGATGCTGGCATAATCCTGATCTTCAACAAACTTATAACACTCCACGGGATAGGATGCAATGCATTTTGATACATATTCAAGTTGCGAATGAATATCACGGTGTTTTTGGCTCTTCAAGGACTTGGCTAATTCTTTATAGAAGGAGAAGGCTTCGATAGGGAGTTCATCACAATATAAACAATAGGAATCTACAACTTCTTCTCTTCCGTCTGTTACAAACCTTTCGAGATATGCTCGCGAATACGGTGTATAGTCAGGATCAGCGAACATTTTCATTGACACTTTGACCATTGTAGCAATTACATGCTCGTCATTTTGCGAGAGAATTCGCTCCAGCAACTCGCCGCACTTGTCTCTTTGATTGTCCACACATAACCCATAGAAACAAATCTGCGATAGGATAACGTGGCTCTTAGGATCCTTCTCAATCCTTTCGATATAATCGCATACCACTTCTGGCTTGTGATAAAAGCACCATTGGATCGCATCCCCTCGTAGCACAAGTGCTTCTGGCCCAAGATATGACAGGCACTCTTTCAAGAGAGGAAAATACATGGACTCATCAAAATGATCTTTCACATATAGGTAGTGTACGGGCAACGTTCTCAAGCATTGATTAAGAGAAGGGATTGCGTTTGTTATAATCTCATATGCTTGCTTTCTTCTCTTAGGTATCGACGCCAGTTGGATCAAAAGCTCTAAAGCTCTCCCCTGCTCAGAGTTGATGGCACGGGTAAGCATATTATTAACGATATCCTCGAGTTTTGATTCAGTTTTATCGTCGCTATAGGCAATCAGTCGCTCGCCTGGCAGTAAAGCCATAACATCTACAACCACCGGCAAAATCATGTCGATGTATTTGTTGTCCGTTTTAAAGTAATGACCGGCTATTTGCCCGAAAGAGAAAGAATTTGCAGAAGCATATTCGGTACAGATAAATCTGCTTGCCAGTGGCCACATTTCGCCAATGTCCACACCTCCATCAAGCAGCCCTTCAATTCCAGATATTAAGTAATCCGAATTAATATCTTTCATCTGTGAGATTTCAAACACGAAGTCTTTGAACTTGACAGGATCTGCCGCTACACACTTCTTAAATGCGTCGGCATGGGCTCGTAAATCTATCGGCTTCCTGTTGAAATGCCAGGCTTTTGTCTCGTTAAGTTTCACAAACGAACTGAGCCAAACAGCCGTAGAGAAAGATGCGTATGTAGCATCGTCAGTGAGCCCTCCACAATAAACCGCTGACGTTATTCCGTGACGGTCTCTTTCAACGATAAACTTCCTTCCGAATCGCCGTTGCAGTTCTCCAGCACATTTCTTCATCTCTGGAAGTAATCCATTATCGGGCAATGTGTTGCACATCAACTCCCATTTTTCATGCCATAGATGAGGGAATGGCATCTTGCTGTACTTTTTCTCCTTATTCGCCAGGAAATCTAATGAGGAAACATAAGAAAGGACTCTCCTCTGGTATTCTTCTGCCTTCATGCTATCAAGCGTCAGATACCAGGATTTCAGCATCTTCAAGAAATAATACTCAACCGACCCCTGCATATACTTCTCAATCGTTGATGAATTGGCCACCAGCGATTCAATTATATGGCTATGCAATTCCGGGTGTTCAGCCATCGCAGAAAACGCCATCGCCAAAGAAGTCTCATTATTCAGCGATAATAATTCGTCCACCATAGGGGCAATTACCACCAAATTTGATGAGAATCTTAAAAGTAGCTGCTCATAGATGTCAAGAAGCTTATCCAAATACTCATCAGAAGAAAAGCCATTAAAGTGCTTGGTAATTGTGAAGCCGTTGTAACCCTCAACAGCATTTTTCCTAATGAACTGAACAAAACAAGAATGCAAAATGGGAAGGAACTGACCGGGGTGGGTATTGGAAAGATTCTTTGAAAGCACATCGACCAACTCATAGCCATCGTGATTGTGAGAGTGGTTATCAGATTCCAGGAATTGTTGGAGCAATTTACCTGTCTCTTCAAGTCCAAACACTTCGTTGCTTTGCATCGCATCTTGAATCCAATTGACAGCAAATACATTTCCGGGATTGCAGACACTACGAAATGCGTCAATCACCTTATTGTTACGATAGTCATTATGTCCTCGCAATACGAAGGTGCGTGCATATAATTTTGTCTCTTCATCCATGATTGAATCAATCAGCGAGTACACCTCGTCAGGATGGCTGAATGAATAACGGGAAAGCACGCTTAGCATGGGTATGAGAAGAATGCTGTTCTTATCAGAATCGGGCAGATAAGCTTTAAGCATTAATGAAGCAGTACTAAACCAAGTTTCGCCTTGTACACCCCGGAAATAGTAACTAAGGAGTCTTTCATCTTTCTGACAGACCGTCTTTACAATCCTTTTTTCTACGGGTCTAGGATCGTTCGCTGTTGCAAAGATTGAGATGGCGAGCAGTTTAATGTGAAGACGAATCTTCTTAGAAGTAAGTAGTTGCTGAATCTCTGAGGCGTATCCTACATCGTTATGTCCCCGGACATATTCTAAAACAGCCTTTACGGTGGACCTTACCTCAAGGCCCTGAAATTCATTCTCGAGATCGGATATGTATGACTTATTCTGGGAAAGATAAGATTTGGCAAGCGCATAGTCAAAGAAAGTCTGGTGAAAGAAGGAAACGGCGTTTCCGTCAGGTAGCACAATACCATTGCTTGCCAAATAAGTATAAGCAGCACGCAGATTGGATATTGGCTGCCAGACCGGTTTCAGAGTACCAGACTTCTTGATGCATTCTGCAATGCCGTATAAAACCTTTTCTGCATCGTTATAAACAATTTGAGCTGGAAGACCATCCAAAACAGAATCCCACAGTGCATCATACAGTTCAATTGGACTGTTGAAATTCAATCTTCGTTTGTTTCTCTGAAATAGATAACAGAACGAGTTGAGGTATTGAACATTTCTTAGGATGGAAAACGTAGTAGGACTTATTTTACCCACAAGCCCTTGCTCCAGTTTCTCCAGAGCATCCTTCACTTCACTCTCAGACAACAGGCCTAATTCGACGATTTCAGATTTGTCCTTTAAGCCATTTAGGACCGCATCATACTCCAAATCATACTTCCTGCACGAAACAACAGCCCGAACATTTGGCCAATCCTCCAAAGAGGATAACACATTCATCAGTGTATTTAATCGATTTCTATCGTTAGAAAGACTTTGGGACAACGCGTCTATTTGGTCGATTATAAAAACCGTCGTTTGCTGGTTTGATGCAAAGAACGAAATGGTGTCATGAATCTTTTCCAAAGACACGGGATTGTTGGTATCATCAATCGCGTCTGCTTTCAAACAGAGGCACCTAACCTTTACTTTCTCAAGATTATCAATAAGGTCTTTAATAACGACAGACTTGCCAACTCCGGCATCGCCAACAAGAAGGCACAAGCTCTTCTTTCCCGATGGAAGATCGGTGAAAGCCCATTTAAGCATAAGGTCTAGCTCTTGCCTTCTTATATGTGAGTTCTTCAAGCCATTTAGCTCAGTAGGTATACTATTGAAAGCAATTCTTTGGGTAGATGCAAAAGATTCAGCTAATTGCTTCTCGTCTTTGATAGACCTCATTCGTTCTTCATATAGCTTATTCCACGCAGCTACTGTGTCGATAACATTATCTTTTGTACACGACTCTTCTTGCTTAAAGTGGTACCTGACTGTTGACTGTATATGGTCCGAGTGATTAACGAAATCTTTAATGGCTTGATTATCAATATATCTCCAATAAAAAACGCCATTGTCTTGATCACAGGCGATAAAGATTACAACTTCGCCTTTCAGTTGACTGGCATAGGCCTAAATTGATTTCGGAATATCATAAAAAGCGCCACCACTATTTGCAGGATGGGTTAAATGCTTGACCTGGACAGTAATGCGTCCAATTATGGCTCCGTTATCGTCTAATAGTTCCAGCGATCCGTCTATATTCGGTATGGTTCCGCCTTCTTGAAGCAGTCTACAATCTACCTTTTTACCAAGTAGAAGAGTCTTGATAAAAAGGATAGATCCTGAATCTAAAATAGTTGATTCAGTAGCGCTTTTCTGAGGAACAAAATCTTCCATATTTTGAACAAGTGCCATTAATTATCGTTTATATTCAGCATTAATAACCTTGAATCGCTCTTTTCGTTTCCTCATTTCTTCCGCCCATTCTTCACGGCGAATTCGGCGATCCTCTCTATCCTGTAAGTATCGTGTTAAGTTAGCCTGTAACTGGGATTCAACCGATGAAAGCGTATCGAGGAAAGAATCGTTCTTCAATTCACACTCCCAAACTATAATCACGTTCCAGCCTTTTGCCTCTAATTTTCGCCAGACTTCTTGATCGCGTTCCTGGTTTCGGGCAATCTTCGCTGTCCAGAAATCAGTGTTGGTCTTGGGCACCGTGTAGAACTTGCAGCCCTTATGACCATGCCAGAAGCACCCATGGACGAAGATGACAGTGCGGTACTTGGGGAGGACGATGTCCGGTTTGCCGGGCAGCTTTCTGTCATTCATCCGATACCGGAACCCCAGCCGCCATAGGGCGTGACGCAGCTTCAGCTCCGGCCTAGTAGAATCGGAGTGGATAGCCGCCATGTTGCGATGGCGCTGTGCAGGAGTAAGGGTATCTGACATGTTCTGCAAATTTACAGTAATTCGACTATATTTTTGCAGGATTTTCATTAAATTTGCGCATTAAGCAACCCAAAACATCAAAATGAAGGAGTCGATCAACCGAATTAAGGTCGTTCTTGCGGACAAGAATAAGACCAACAAGTGGCTTGCTGAACAGCTTGGGAAAGACCCTGCCACAGTATCAAAATGGTGTACTAATTCTTCTCAGCCCGGCGTTGAGACTCTAATTGAAATTGCCCGTATTCTCGAAGTTGAGGTCGGGGATTTACTCCGGGTTCCCAAAACGAAAAATCTGTAGTATTATGGCAATTCCTATTTTTGAAGAGTTCCTGTTTCCGTTCCTGAAGTTTGTCGGTCAAAAAGATATGACGACTAAGGAGATGAGACAAGCGATGATTAATCATTTTCATCTCACGGAAGAAGATTGTGACCTGAAAACAAGAGGAGGCAGCACAACCCAATTAAGTGACAGGATTGGATGGGCACGGCAGTACCTTAGACGAGCAAATTTCATTAGCATTCCAAGTCGTGGAGTATATCGCATTTCGCCCAGAGGAAAGGAGTACTTGCAAACACATGCAGATTTAAGGCAAAAGGACCTTATGGAGTACCCAGAATTCGCCGCTTATGCACAAGGGACGTCTATTGGGGTGAACACTCAAATAAATACGGATAATACTGTTTCCACTGATCAAGAGGTCACGCCTACAGAATTACTGGAATCCGCATATTCTTCCATAAACAAGGATTTGGCGTCTGAATTGTTGCAAAAGATTATGGAACAAACTCCAAAGTTCTTTGAGCAACTCGTATTAGATGTCCTTCGTGCCATGGGTTATGGAACGTCGACACAGGCCACTCCGTATGTCCATGATGATGGCGTTGACGGGATCATTTTTGAGGACAAGCTTGGTCTAGGAAGAATCTATGTTCAGGCAAAACGATATGATCCAGGGAATAACGTCGGCAAGCCGGCCGTCCAGCAGTTCTCGGGTGCGTTGGATGAACAACATTCTACGAAAGGAATCTTCATAACAACGAGTGACTACTCCAGGGAAGCAAGAACCTATGTCAAAACTCTACCCAAATCAATCGTCCTGGTAAACGGCGAGGAATTGGCGAAGTATATGATTGAGTATAATGTCGGTGTCAGTGTCAAGAAGAACTATGAAGTGAAACGCATTGATATCGAATACTTTGAAGAGTAGTATTACTTTATGACAACCCCAAAATACACATTCATTGATCTGTTCTCGGGCGCTGGTGGAATGTCCACCGGTTTCGAGATGGCCGGTTTTAAATCAGTATTAGCCATAGATAATTGGCAGGATTCGCTGGACACCTATTTGTACAATCACCCTGGCTCTAATACCCTATGCGCAGACCTGTCCAATCTCGACATCGAGAAAGTTGCAAAATCATATAACATAACCGACGTGGACGTTATTATCGGAGGTCCACCATGTCAGGGCTTTTCAATTGCCGGCAAGAGGATTATTGATGATATTCGCAACAAGCTGTACAAATCGTTTGTAGCATTTGTAAAGTATTTCTCCCCACGAGTGTTTGTGATGGAGAATGTCCCGAATATTCTATCGATGGGACAAGGTGCTGTCCGCGACTCTATCCTTGCAGACTTCACGGCTCTTGGCTACAAAGTTGAATACAAAGTTCTTACTGCATCCGATTATGGCGTACCACAGAATAGGCGTCGCGCCATATTCGTTGGGGTGAAGAAGGGTTCGTTCTCTTTCCCTGAACCCTCCACACCAGTCAGGGTCACGGCTGCCCAGGCTTTATCGGATCTTGGAGAGAGTTCAGTCCCCGATGGCTCCGTGTATTTAGTGCAGCCTCAAAGTGAATACCAGAAATGGGCACGCGCCCAATCCAAGGGCATTTATAATCACGAAGCCACAAAGCATAACCAGCGTACACGGGAGATTATTGCCATGGTCCCCGATGGGGGCAATTACAAAGATTTGCCTTTGGAACTTCAAGGAACACGTAAGGTTCACATTGCCTGGACACGGCTCAACAGTCAGAAGCCCGGCTTTACCATCGATACTGGTCATCGGCATCATTTCCACTATTCTTATAACCGAATTCCCACAGTTAGAGAGTGTGCCAGGATTCAATCATTCCCGGATGATTATGTTTTTCTGAAAAGCCGAACCAGCCAATACAAGCAAGTCGGAAATGCCGTACCGCCTTTGATGGCTCGCGCAATAGCATTGAATGTTAAAGAATCACTAGAAAAGAAATAGTATGTATCGCGTTCCCCAACAGTATTACTACAGGATTCATCACGTACGCCCCAGATTCAAGAGCGACGTAGAGAACGTATTGCTTTTTATGGCAGAGGAAAGCTGCAAGATTCCTGATGGCCCCTACAGGGAGTATAGTGCTGCATTCAATGCTGCTATCAGGCTATATCCCGGCAACGAGGGTGTAGCTGAAAAGACAATCAACAATTGGAGGACCGAGATTTCCTCTCTATTTGGATTTTACATTGAGGACAAACAAATAGACTACACAAAGACCGGCGAAATGGCGAAAGTTCTTGCCACCCACCAGGACTTGATGCAGTTCTTCAAATACTTCCTCTTCACGTTCCAGTATCCGGGCGGCCACACCAAAAAAGAAGTCGTTCTTGATATGATACAGCACGGCATTCGCTTCAAGCCGGCAAAATACATAGCAAGCGTTTTGATTTATGGAAATGACCAGCGAAAAGCAACAGGAAAGCTGTTTGGTATTTCAAAGGCAGAAGCGACACATTGCATTTTTAATGACCTTCGGGTGACACGCGATAATAGGAATCCAGGTGAAGTTTACGACCTGATTGTGGAGAATCGCAATAAACGCATTGACTACGACACCCAGGGAGACGTTATCAGATATGCCGGGGATATTCTGGATTATATGGTTCTGGCTAATCTCCTCAAAGAAGAACATGGCTACTATTATCTGAATGGAATGGAAGCTGAAGCCATTTCTTCCTATATCATTCAAGACAAATGGTTTACAGGGTACGATAAGTTTTACGGAAAGGTTGTTGATCTTGCAGAGTTGGATGACCCGAAGGTCGAATGGTTCAAATATGTCAATGACAACATAGATCCTACTGCCTTCTCCACCAATATTGCCGACTTTATTCAGGAGCAATATCCGGAAGATGAGTACTCAAAACTAGTTAAGGAAAAGATTACCGAAATATTTGAGGCGGAAGATTTCAGCACAAAGGACATCGGTGATTTGGGAGAGTCTCTTGTAATTGGTCATGAGAAGATGCGAATTAAAGAATGTGGATTGGAAGATTGTCTGCATCTGATCGTCAAAATACCTACAGCTCTTGGGGTTGGTTATGATGTGCAGAGCCTGGAGGGGACACCCGATCGTGTCAAACGTTATATTGAGGTGAAAACGACGGTAAGTCGCAAAAAGATCCACTTCTTCAAGGTACACTTGACTCCAAATGAATGGAGCGCGGCGGCTACAATTCAGGATCATTATTTCATCTACCGTCTAATGATTAGTAGTGGAGAAATGTACCTCTATCTTCTGAGGAATCCTGTGGCAATGTATAAGGCGGATAGAATTAATATGACACCCAGCAATGGCGCTGAACTGTCCTTTGATGAGAGTGTCTGTGAAAAAGTTAAATTGAGATTATGGCAGCAGCAATAAGAATAGTTTCTCTCTTCTGCGGTTGTGGCGGAATGGATCTTGGGATGATTGGCGGTTTTGACTTCCTTGGTAAAAGATATGCAAAACTGCCATATAAGATCATCAAGGCCGTTGATAATGATCCGTACTGTACCAAAATATACAATGAAAACTTCAGCACCAAGTGTGAGATCCAGGATGTAAAGACTCTGGATGAAAAAACGCTTGAGGACTTTGATTTATTGATCGGAGGATTCCCATGCCAGTCCTTTTCCATTTCCGCTCAGAATCCACCTCGTCTTGGTTATAAAGATGACAGAGGGAAGCTGTTTTGAAATGGTGAGGATTCTGAAAGAGAAGAAGCCGAGAGCCTTTATAGCCGAGAATGTCAAAGGACTGTTGTCGGCAAATAAGGGGAAAGCATTCCCCATGATTGTCAAAGAGTTCGAAAATGCCGGCTATCACGTGGTCCATAAGCTGCTGTTGGCTTCTGATTATGGCGTGCCCCAAAAAAGGGAGCGTGTTATCATTGTGGGTTTCCGAGATGAAAATGATCTGGCCCGATTTGCATATCCGGATGAGGTCAGGCAAAAGCATGTTCTTCGGGAAGTAATTGATGTGGCCGCCAATGAGGATGACCATTGGTTCTTCAGTGAGAAAGCGGTTGCCGGAATGCTGAAAGTCCAGGAGAAGATGAACAAGGGCAGGGCACAGAATCTTGATGAGCCGTGCAACACGGTTAGTTCACACCTTGCGAAAGTCAGCTTGAACTCCACTGATCCTGTCCTTCGGGTCGGTGAAAGGTTCCGCAGGTTTACTCCACGAGAAGCCGCCAAAATACAGTCTTTCCCTGATTCTTTCGCGTTAGACTCCGTATCTGAAACAAAACAATACAAAGCTATCGGAAATGCCGTGCCACCTGTAATGATGTGGCATATAGCTAAGGCTGTGGCAAAAGCCATTTTACAGTAATAAACAAATCACTCCTTAATAAAATGGACGACATCCTTTGGGGAAGCCGTCCATTCTTCATTATGCCAAATCCCAAAGTGGTTCTGGCAGCCAATATTTTTTATCTCTATCCCAGTCTGGTGGTATAAGCGACTTGATTTTTTCAGGATTTTTCAGGATTTTATTTATGATTCCATGTGGAATGATATGTCGTTGTTCTTTAGCGTTGGCGCCATAAAAATATCCAAAACCATTTGCACCAATGGCATTAAACCGCTTCGTCTCTTCAATTATCACGTTAGAAGCATTAGGGATTACAAAATCTCCGAAGAAATAGTTCGTGCTCCATAATGCACCTAATCCTTTGACTGCCGGATCAAAAACTGCCAACACATTGCTCCTGCATCTTTGCATCCAGTACGGCCAGATAACACACTCAAGACCGGTGGCATCTTCAACAGCCTTTTTCTTGGTGGAAGAATCATGCGCCTGCCCATGCTGTGGCACATAATGACTAGGACCGTCAAACTCTACAAAGACCGCTTTGTCCGGTGCTTCTATCTTAAAATCAACCTTCTTTGCTCGAGGAGAACCAGACACCCTAACTTCGACTTGTTGCGTTATTATTGCTCCAGGTAGTGTCCTTGCCATAACTCTTTTCAATACATACTCGTCCAGACTCGTATAGCGCAGGGCCTTTTGGGTTGAATATAGATTCTTTAGGGTGTCAAACTGACGATAAAGCATTTTCTCATCTACTAGTCCCTGAGTTGATAGCAAACCAAGATTCTTTAATGCAACACAAAACTCCGTGAAAGGAATAAGATCTATTTCAAGAATCTCGTATATATCCTCGGGGGAAAAGAAGGAACCAACAAACATGTCTGAATCAGACAATGAGAAAACCCCAGACCCTTTTGATAACGTTGACATATTGATTAATGCTTTTTGAGTGCTAGAATAAGACTATCGATGTCACCCACGACATCGTCGAACAATTTGTACATTAGCTCCGGCTCAACCATCTCCGGAATGTACACGATTACACGTTTTCCTTTACCTGCCATCCAGCCGGCCTCGGTGTGGGCACTGCGTCCACAAGGGAGGACGAGGACGCATGTATCTGCCCGCTGCAGGGCCTCCAGATCGGCCGCAAATTGGCACTCGGCCAACGGATGGGTCAATCCCTCAGCATACTGCTCAAACGTCCAATTCGGGGCGTTTTCATCCACGTCAGTCCAATGGAAGCCTGTGCCGCCGTACGGAGGATTCCGGAAGTCATAGACATCGTGTCCTTCGGCTTTGAGGCGCTTAACCACCTCGGGATAGTACGGATTCGTCCAGCTGGAGGCGACATAGATGCTGGCCATTTATGACAGATCAGCGAACGTTAGTTCCGGATCACCACAGAAAACCAATGATTCTTTGTCATGCAGGAGGAACATCTTTTCGAAAGGATTAGGGCTCTCCCCTGCCTTCTTGATTGCATCATCGAAAGAAGACAACATATCTGCCTTTGCCTGATCAAATCTATTCCCTGCAACTAAACTGCGGAGGCCAGATAAGGCGCAATCCACGAATACACTTTCATCTCCGGAAAAGCGAATCTCGTCGTCGTAGCCAACAAATAGTGACAATCCGATTCGGCAAAGTTCCGGCATAAGGCTTTGGGCGCACCAACAGGAAACGGCATATAAACCTTTCCCATTGAATGCATAGTTTGTCGTTCTGGTTGAGATTACATCGTTCCCGTTTTCGTCGACTATTGAATCGCATGAGCCATGGGAAGCAAAGATGCAAAGGGCGTGGCTTTCCATCGCCTGCATGATACTCTGCTCTGAGAGGTTGTCTCCGGTCTTGCTTGTACAAGGGATACTGGTATCTGCACACAATTGACGTGCGTCGTCAGCACAGCTTTGAAAGAAACTGTGAGAAGAATCGTCAGGGCAGGAGTTAAAGGCTATTAGAATGCTACTCATCTGCTTTCCCATTCAGCTGATAGATGTAGAACTGATTGATCATCTGCTCAAACAAACGCCCAATCTTAGTCTGCAGCCTCAACTCGGTCAGAATCTGTCCCCAAGTATATGATTCTCCAGATACTTGCCGGAAAGCGATTTTATCCTTGTCTTCGGGATGACGAACAAGCCAACGTTCGAGGACACAGTCAAAACGAGAACTCCAATACTGCGTGATCCGCTGGATTAAGGCGCAGGCTCCATCAACACTGCCGTTGTTTCGGTCATAGAACCAGATGAAATCCTCATTTATCATTGCTGAAATGTCAATGCCTTCAATCTGTTTAAGATTATTGGCAGACATCATAACGATGTAAAGAAGGGACGTCTGTTTACGAATCTCCTTGAGCAGATCGGTCCCCTGTTTTGCGAATCCATCGAATTTGCAGTCAATGAAAGCAATCATCTGGCTGTTGAGGTTGTCCATGATGAACCTAAGGCCTTCTTCCGGATCCATAAAAACAGCCAGTTCCGCGTCAGAAAGCTTTTTCCCGATGGCACGGACAAAAGCGTCATTAGTGCCATCCTTCATGTTATCGTCAATAAAAACCAGCTTGTATCTCATGTCCGATTATCTTTTAAAAGGCAATTCGACCCGGATCGTGGTCCCGATATCGCCGAATTCACTATCAATTATTTTAACGTTACCTTTAAGGGATTCCACTCTTGTTTTTACGATATAAAGACCTATGCCTGCGCCGCCATCACTTTCTGTCGTAGTATTATAAATCCCAAAGACCCAGTTCCGCTTCTCAACAGGAATACCATAACCAGTGTCTGATAAATCTATCTGGAGTTTATCCTGATCAATGGTAACGGAACACTTGATGATCTTTTCCGAGGCATTCTTTACGGCTTTTACGGAGTTGTCAATCAAGTTGTTGAGGATATCTCTGAAGAAAACCTTATTGGTGCTCTTTAGTATGATCTTCTCCGGAATCTGAAGATCCGGGCTAATCCCGTTATCAGAGAAGACAGAAGCATAGCTGGCAAACACTTCCTGTACAACCAGGGAGAGGTCAACTTCTTCAAGAAGCAGGTTCGCCTGGGAATAGCTCAGCATATAATCAATGACCTTGTTGAGTGTCTTGAACTCGTTATACATGTCATGAGCATACTTGCTGAAGATCTCTTCTTCTGCAGGATCCGGAAAGAACAGATTGAAATACTCCACCTTGTCCCGGATCTTGTTAAGCGTAGTCCGGACAGCATGCGTGATATGAATGGCATACTCCTGCATTGACATGATACTCAAGTAGATGTTCTCTTTGCGAATGAACTCTTCTTGCGTCTGTTTCTGCTCAGTTATTGCTTGTTTGACAGCAGCCCCGGTTTTCTTCGCCTGCTCAATAGCGGGAGACAAATGCTGTTTAAGCTCTGGATTCTGTTCGGAAATATTCTCTATTGTAGAGATGAACGACTGTATGCTGTCACCGGCATTCTCCAGTGTGGTATTGTTTTCTTTCCTCCTCTTATTCCTGGAATAGACCTTATAATCCTGCACCGCGGAAAGCTGGAGAATGATGAATTCCTTGAGGTCCTGGTATTCCTGATTGTCGACAAAATCTTGCCTGTTGGTCGCATCGATAATCTCGGGATTGCCATCACGGGTGATGTCCACGATGCCTATTATCTCTCGAGTGCTGACGCGGCTGAAGATATCTTGCCACAAGCGCTTGTCAATTCCCAGAATATCCCGTTTCTTGTCAGCGTCTTCTTCGTTCTCGGCGAAAGGAGTCGTGATGATGCCGTCACGGTAGATCTTAATGCCGTCTATCTGGTTATTAGGGAACTCCCGGCGATATTTCTTTCTGGCCGCATCGTCAAAATAGAACAGGCGCATTCTGATGCCGCCAAACGATTTCTGAGGAATGCTGGTTATACGGATCATTCCGTTCTCCTCATCGAAAGAAGCTGTCTCTTGAGTCAGTTCGTCAAAGCCGAGACTGAAGCTCATTGTCGCGATGTTTACGTCTGCAAAATCGCGCGTTGCTTTCTGGTTAATATCGTACTGGCCAGCCTTGACAAATACATCAAAGGGATAGTTCAGAGCGGTATATGGAGAAACGATCTTAGCGACCTCTGACATGAATCGTTTGATGTCACTTTTAGTCCAGATGTCGCGAACTCCAGTGATAATCAGTTTGGTACCAGCGTCATTAGGGTCGGAAGCGGCAGTGTAGTAATACTTATTCTCAATATCTGTAAACAAGGATATCTCGCCGAAATCATTCTCCTTGTTTTGATAATCAGACCAATCAATCTCTACGTTCAGCCATTCAGCCTCTCCCCTCTTCTTGGTAACTATACATACTTTGTCTCCAAGTTTGTCAACGGCGAACCGACCAATTCCTTTTTCTCCGACGCACCTTCTGTTGAAGGGTTCAGGAGAAATGGGATTTGCTTTTTTGCTGGAGGTGCCGATCACCATCCATTTGTCGCGGATATCACTGAAAGACATTCCGTATCCGTCATCCTCAATTGTGATCACCGGGTTTTCTTCCCCGGCTCCTACACGTTCGAACACCACGGACACCTTTTGGGCATTCGCATCGTAGCAATTCTTGACAAGCTCAAACAGAGCAGTGATACGGTCGGTAATAAGATCCCGTCCGATCAGTCTGAATGTGCTGACATCAAATCGCCACTTTAGTGTTTGGTTTTCTGGCATGCTAAGAGGCTTTTATGTGTTGAACCAGGCTGCTTCCTATAGCTTCTCCCAGTTTTGGAGGAACTGCATTTCCTATGTAACGGGCAGCCTTGGTAATAGACACCTGCTCTTCGTCTTCGAAGAAAGTATAGGAATCAGGGAATGTCTGGAAACGTGCGGCCTCTCGAGGCGTAATTGCTCTGTTCTGGACAGGATGACCGAATCTGCCATTGCCGTATCCCGTACACTCCGTAGTCATTGTCGGGGACGGATCTTCCCATCGCATTCTTCCATACACGCTGCCGAAACTGCGCCCCTCTTCTTTCTTGTGACAGTCCAGAATGAGATCGTCCGGCCAGTCTCTCCAGCTCCCCCCATATGGAGTGGATTCAATTCTGCGGAGATTTAACGGCGTGAGGGCTATAGCCCGGTGAAGTGGATCCGCGGCACTACGCTCTCCCGATCCGATAGCGGGCAGATCTTTTATGGCATCCGCCACGGTAAGATAATTCCCTTTCTGATACAGCGGCGGAATAAGACTGATATCGGAATTCTTAGCCGCCAGGAGGACCAGTCTCTTTCGGGTCTGCGGAACGCCGTAGTCAGGGCAATACACAACACCCCACCAGATGTGGTAGTTCTCATCCCTCAATGTCTGAAGAAAGTCTGGAAAAACAGGCTTTAGCTTGAAGTTGATAATCTGAGAAACATTCTCCATGGTCACATAATCAGGAGATGTTTCCCTTATCAGGCGGCCGAATTCGTACAAAAGATCGTACTTGTTCGGATCTTTGTCTTTCTTGTGTGAATACGAAGAAAAGGGCTGACATGGTGCACAACCGGCCAGAATCCTTATCGACTTATCGGAATACAGAGACCGGATCTCCTCTCCCGTCACCGTCTTGATATCCTTGTGGAAAAACGGAGCACCGATGTTATGCTCGTAAGCATACTTGCAGGTAGAATCCAGATCAAATCCGCCCTTGATGGTAAGTCCCTGAGATTTCAAACCATAACTGAGGCCTCCGATGCCGCAGAAAAGATCCACAACTTCGGGAACAGGGCTGACGCTATGTGCTTTTCTTCCCATAATACACAATAACATACAAATATATTGATTTTTCTTGAGATAAGGAACCTAATCCCCAACAAAGCGAATCAATCCGGCTGTTTCCATCGTTCCATCATTACCATCAATTCCATCATTTGAGGGGATCAGAAGTCGATAATAAAAGCGGTCAAAGCCAGTTCGCTCCGCTAAAGCTGCGCTCACTCGCTTTGGTTCCGTCCTCCGGGGCACAAAGCGCCCCTGCGAACGCCACTTATGGCAGCTCCACTGCGAGACTGTTCCTTCCGCGCCGGGGCGCTCCAGTCACAGACTCGCGGACGTTCCGCGCCGCGCTTCGCGCATATAGGAAAGAAGGGCACCATTCAGTGGAAGTGCCTCTCGAACAACCAGATTCTCGTCTGGAACAAGCTGGCCCTCTCTCATGAGGGACGTTCCGTCCTCGGTTCCAAAGCCAAGATCTCCGGCAGCAACCTGTACACCAGGCTCAACTACGGGATTGTCGCCTGCGCCGGCACCGCCGTCAGCAATCCCCCGGCACTCGTCGGTGTCGAGAACCCCGGCGCCGCCACCATCGTCTGCCAGGGTGAAACCTTCACCTTCACTGTGGCCAGCGTCCCGTCCGACATGACCAAACTCAAACTCATCATTGAAACTTCCGAAGGCCAGTCCAACGGCGTCACCCGCGCTCACGGCAAGGCCGTGGCCATCAAGATGGTCGCCTCCCCTTCCACTTCGGCCGTTGACATCCGCGCCGACTACGTCGCCAAGCACGGCGCCCCCAGCGCAGCAGCCCCGAAGATCTTCTTCCGCTACTACCTGGTCAACACTGCCACCGGCGAAAAGTTCGGCACCATGCTCGCAGAACGCAAGTGGACCGCCGGCGAGTAGCCTCCTTGGTCAGCTGACCTGACCACCTAAACCAGCAGCCCTCCGTCGTCTCGTGACTTCGGAGGGCTTTTTGTGTTATGTCTGACTCAACAGAAGAGCTTAGTTTCTTTCACCTATTTTGAAGAACTGTATTAGGCGTCCGTCTGGCTCAACTCGCAACACGTAATAGTCTCCGTTGTAATAATAGGCCTGATCACTATACTTCCGAAACGGCCTGTCCGGATAGTTTTCACGAAAGATCTGATACTCGTCGTTCAAAGCATGCATCACGTGATCGATGGCAATCTCAACATTCTTTTCTTCGAGCTGAAACTTCGTTCTTTCTGGATATAATCCAGAGGTGCTTAGCTCCTCAACGTGCCGAAGATAAATGTGCATAAAACCATCCAAATCCAAATACAGGAGATGGTGACCTACAGCATTATATCGGTGCTGCCTGTAGCCGAGTACTTTCTTGACTATCAACGCTGCTTTATCAGGGTACTTTTCGACGAACCTTTCTAACCCACCAACGCCTTTCAACAGTTCATTAAGTTTGTCAAGCCTCTCCTTGATGCGCAAGACCTTAAGATATGCAAGATTATGTTTGTCTTCTTCTGTCAGTTTTCCAGCTTCCTTCTTCCAGTTGAGGAACTCCCATGCGACATCATTGTTATGAATAAGACCTTCTTTATCAAATACTTGATTGCGCTCCTCTTCGGTCATACCATCCTTGTCCAAAACCAATTTGTAGGCGAGATACTCAGAATACTCTTCTGGGGTAATCGCTATACCTTTTTCACGGAATCTTACCAGAGCGCCATACATCCATCCGATATCCCGGCCGCCACCTTCAACTTCAAAAGGTATCTCCAGCACATTGGGTGATCGTTTCTCCTTGCTATAAAAAGTATTCTGCGGCTTCGTCCCGTGGTAAACAAGCATCTGGATTATATCATGCGGGTTGACGCCTGTGGCCAGAAGTACTTCCGCCTTTGCTGCATCATAATCTGGAAGAAGAGCCCTGGCCTTTACACAAGGCACTCCGTTCATTGATGAAGAATCCTCTTCAAGTGCCTTTCTCTCCTTTGGGGTATATTCAAAACAGACGGTCACATCCTCCCCGAATGTCGAGTAACCTTCGGATCCAGGATTCAAGGTTATCGTTGCGACAGCGTCGTCTCTGCCACACAACGTGTAGATATCCTCTTGTGTAAAGCCGTCTTGTTTCTTATACAGCTGCATCCCACACATCTCCGCCATTCGCCTCTCTGCAGTATCTATCATCTGCTGGAGAGAGTCAAGCAACTCCTCGTTAGACATTCCCATTCGCTAAACCACCAAGATCGACTTTGTATTCTATTGGCGCCGCATTGCCTTTCTCCAGGAACATCACCATATAGACCGGAACATAGGTAATACGCCCGTCGACGGACAGGTTGCCATTGTTCAGTACCAAGGCTTCCGGAAGATCATACTCCTCACAATCCATAATATTGGACA
>Ga0265298_10003388_pt1 | contig 21146 bp, 12 predicted proteins | sample AusTroGonzalo_MG_3_FD_193486 | JGI IMG/M metagenome (GOLD analysis project Ga0265298, IMG submission 193486) | Bovine rumen microbial communities from tropical cattle in Woodstock, Queensland, Australia - Gonzalo_01 | ecosystem: Host-associated > Mammals > Digestive system > Stomach > Rumen ...
CCAATCTGATGGCATTCAGGAACAAATAAGGCTACTCTCAAAACAAACAGCTCAGGCAAATCTGTTCTTAGGAGCAATTGCATCTTTAATGATACCCTTACCATCAATAGAAGAACAGAATGAATTGGTAGAACGTCTGGATACTTTGCTATTTAAAATGCAACAATCCAAGGAGATCGCAGAACAAGCAATAGATCAGATCAATACATTAAAAAAAGTCATCCTAGCACGTGCTTTTCGCGGTGAACTGGGAACGAATGATCCAAAAGATGAAAGTGCGGTAGAGTTGTTGAAGTCAATTCTTTAACAATTTAGTTTGTTTGACGGAGGAATGGTTGAGCGAAAAACATTATGGTGAATATCTTCCTTATTGCTTTGCCGTAACATATTACATAAAAAACAATCTTCTAAATCACTGATGTAAAAAAAATTATAGAAATTCTTAATCAACGCGACAGCAACTTAACCCAAAACAAGTTCCCGATTTTTTAATAATTTCTTAATCAGCGGCTTATAAACGGCATTGTCCGTGATTGTTGAAATTGTACAGACTTTTTTTCCTGCGTCTTTAGACGAGGCTCCGCAGTGATAGATTTTTTCGTTTTTCGTGCCGAAATCGAGAATAACATAGCGGTCGTGAAAAATACCGTCTGTTATTTTGAAAGAGAGCTCGACATGAGGATATTCCTTAATAAAATCATCAAGTTCCTGTTTATGTAAACCATGGCGGATATTGTCTGAAAATATCGTGATTTTTATATTTTCCCGCACCGATTTGAGCAGAACAAGCGTTTTTAAGCTGATATAGTTGTCAATCACAAAAATTGTTTCTTTCGCCTCGGCATAGATCTGCTGGTAAGCGAGATCGGCTTCAACAGATTTTCCGTTCAAAAAGAGAAAATCCTTTTTTATTTCGCTGCTGCTGAAATCTTCAATGATTTTGACAACATCAGTTTTTGTTGCCATGTTTTCTTTAATTAAGGCAATGTCTTTGGTGTTTTGCGAAGTCTGGATCGCAAGTTTTGCAACATCGTTATAACCGATAAGATCTTCACGTTCGATGATGAAATCCTTCATCGTTTTGAAAAGCCGGATCAGAATTTTGCTCTGTCTTATTGCCAGATCGCCGCGAAGAACCGTCATCAGCATATAAATTCCCTGCTCGGTAAAGGCGTAAGGAAGATATTTGACATTGCTGCCGCGCCCTGTGTTCAAGGTCGAAATTTTCGACCTTGAACGTAATGATAATATTATTTCTAACTCCTCCCAAGTCAGCTGGAATCTGAAATCTTCATCAAATTTCTCAATATTATTCCTGACTTGCTCGTTAAAACGTTTGGTTGTGTAACCATAAATTTCGGCCAAGTCAAAATCTAGCATCACCTGCATACCGCGAATGGTGTAGATTTTTGATCTCAAATCGTTTTCGCTGTTAATTATAATTTCGCCTTTCATATTTTTACCATAATAAAACATTTTTGCAAATCAATAATAATATGTTAAGAGAGTTTTATCAAATATTTTTTAGTGTATCTTTGTATTAAATGGGTATGTTACCAAAATATTGGATTTTCGTCCAAAAATCGGCAAAAGCGGACGAAAAATGGAGCGATTGGATGAAAAACATGAACCAATCAGAGATTCTGAAAATAGCGTTGGCTCAGTCGGCGATCGACTGCTCATGCAGGTCTGATGATTTTTTGAGTGATAAAAATGTTGTGGTCGAGTCTTTTCCTGCCGAGGCGGCGCGCCGTTATCTGAAGCTTCCGCATATATGCGACATTGTTTCATACGGTTCGAACGCGGTCGTTTCCTGCAAAAAGGAGTTGATGCACGATCTTGAAAAATTCGTCAATACCACGCCTCTCTTTGCCTGTTTCGAGACTCCGGCAATCTATAAACTGAACAGTATTCTTGAGCCTTTTGACGCGAAAGTCTGCTTTATGGCTGAATATTTTCTTCCCGATATCGAGAAAATTTTTGCAACGGAACTTCCGTGTCAGTTTGAAACGCGGATCCTGCACAAAGAGGATTTTTCTGAACTATATCTTCCGCAGTGGAACAACGCTCTGTGCAAAGACAGGAAACACCTTGATGTTCTGGGTGTTGGAGCTTACGACGGCAGCGAACTTATCGGTTTGGCGGGATGTTCCGCCGACTGCGACACAATGTGGCAGATAGGGATCGATGTCCTGCCTGAGTACAGAAACCGCGGAATCGGTTCCGCGCTCACGAATCAACTGGCGAGAGCCGCTTTTGAAGAAGGCAAAATACCGTTTTACTGCGCCGCGTGGTCGAATTTAGGCTCGGTCAGAACCGCGATTCGCAGCGGATTCGTTCCCGGCTGGGTCGAAGTGAGCGCAAAAAGCAGCGAATTTATAGAAAATATGACAAGGTAATCCTTATCCCATCATCAGTCTTCTGCATTGACATCAAAAAAGTTGCAACTATACTTTTTCGTTCTTTTTTAATTGGTTTTAAACAAGGAGGTCAAAATGCTGCTTGGCGAACTTAGAAAAATGATGATGAAGGCGAAACTTGAGAAAGATACGGTCAAAGGGAATCTCCTTTCGACCTTGGTCGCAGAAGCTGTAATGGTCGGCAAAAACGACGGAAACCGCGAAACGACCGATGCCGAAACTATCGCGATGATCAAGAAATTCCTCAAAAACGTGAACGAAACTCTTGCGCTGATGGACGAAATGGGCAAGGACAAAACCGAAACCATTCGTGAAAAAGAGATTTTGGAATCGCTTCTTCCGAAGCAGCTTAGTGAAGAAGAACTTGAGAAAGTTATTGTTGAAATCGTTGCAACTCTTCCCGACAAGTCACCGCGTCAGATGGGCGCTGTCATGGCTGAACTCAAGAAAAAATACGACGGCCAGTTTGACGGAAAAACGGCAAGCGGACTTGTCAAAAAGGCACTTTCTTAAACTAAATTCCGGAAAAAATATGCAGAAGAACCACTTCCATGTGAACCGCCTCGCGAGAGAGCGTTTCGGACTTTCAAAAGAACTTTTTTCGATTTCGGGAAACGTTGTTTTCGCCGATTTCGCGGCTGCCAAAAATTTCGCTCACAAACTCAATTCGAAGTATGCCGCCGAAAAAAGCAAAAAGCACATAACCCCCGGAAACCTTTATGCGATGGGGCTTATCGATGAGATCAGCCACTTCGTTTTTCACCTTTACAGGACCGAGATCTTTCCGCAGTTTTCGGAAAAACTTTTTGAATCTGCCGAGGGTGAAATCGGAGAAAACACTTTCAAAAAACTTCTTCTTGATTTTGTGAGGGAGTTCCCGACAAGCGCAGTCGCATCGGGCGGAATGTCGGAAGCGGAGTTCCTTGCCGCTTCGACAAACGGCGTTCCCAATAAATTTGCGGAACTTGAAGAAATTCTTCTGCTTAAAATCGCTAACGAAAACCCCGCTTTTTCCGAATTTGACGAGCTTTTCGGAGACTCAAAACTTGCGGAAAACCCGGCTTACGGCAAATTTTTCAGTGTTGCGGAAAGATTTTTCGCAGGAAATCCAAAGATAGATTTCGGCGGTGAAAAAATTTCTGTTCTCGACCTTCTGCGCGCTCCCTTCAAAGCTTCGCCTGACTCTTTGGCGGGTCAGCTTGAATTTATCCGCAAAAACTGGGGAGTTAAGATCTCGGCGCGTTTTTCGAAAATGCTTCTTCTTTCGGCTGACATCATAAAAGAAGAGACAAAACCTGTCTTCGGGCCTGGCGGCGGCGGTAATTTTCCTGCACTTACAAAAGATGCGCTTGCCGGCTGGGGCGAAGGCGACCCCGAGAACGAAAATTTCTCGAAAGATTCGCTCTGGATGCCGCGAGTCGTAATGATCGCGAAAAATATTTTTGTCTGGCTCGACCAGCTTTCGAAGCAGTATTCAGCCGACATCCACACTCTTGACAGAATTCCCGATGAAGAGCTTGAAACCCTGTCCCGGCGCGGCTTTACGGCACTCTGGCTGATCGGTTTGTGGGAGCGCAGCAAAGCATCGAAAAGGATCAAGCAGATAATGGGAAACCCCGAGGCTGCGGCAAGCGCGTATTCGCTTTACGACTACGAAATAGCGGCTGAACTCGGCGGCGAAGCGGCGATGCAGAACCTCCGCGAAAGGGCGTGGAGACACGGGATCAGGCTTGCGAGCGACATGGTCCCAAACCACACGGCGATCGATTCGAAGTGGATCTCGGAGCATCCCGAATGGTTCATTTCTGCGGGTGAGCCCCCCTTCCCTGCATATACTTACAACGGAGAAAACCTTTCGAGCGACCCGAATATCGGAATTTATATCGAAGACCACTACTATTCGAAAAGCGATGCGGCAGTGACCTTCAAACGGGTCGATTTCAGGACAGGCAGAACCGACTACATCTACCACGGAAACGACGGGACCTGCATGCCTTGGAACGATACGGCACAGCTCAACTATATGCGTGCAGATGTCAGGGAACAGGTAATTCAGACGATCATAAAAATCGCGAAAAACTTCCCTGTCATCAGGTTTGACGCGGCGATGACGCTTGCAAAAAGACACTATCACAGGCTCTGGTTCCCTGAACCTGGAAGCGGCGGAGACATTGCATCACGCGCCGAACACGGACTTACGACTGAAGAATTCAATAAACTTTTCCCGAAAGAATTCTGGCGAGAAGTTGTTGACAGAGTCGCGGTCGAAGCACCCGACACGCTGCTTTTAGCCGAGGCTTTCTGGCTTATGGAAGGCTATTTTGTCCGCACTTTGGGAATGCACCGCGTCTATAACAGCGCGTTTATGAACTTCATGAAAAACGAGGAAAACGCGAAATACAGACAGTCTGTAAAAAGCGTTCTCGAATTTGACCCGCACATTCTCGAAAGATACGTCAACTTCCTCAACAACCCCGATGAGGAGACGGCTGTCGCGCAGTTCGGCGACAACGACAAATACTTCGGAGTCACCCTTCTTATGATAACGATGCCGGGACTTCCGATGTTCGGACACGGCCAGATCGAAGGCTTTTCCGAAAAATACGGCATGGAATACCGCCGCGCCTACAAAAACGAAAGTGTCAATCAGGCTCTTGTCGAGAGGCACGAGCGCGAAATTTTCCCGCTTTTGCATCTGCGCCACCTTTTCGCACACGTCAACGACTTCCACTTCTATGATTTCTACAAGTCCGACGGCACGGTTGACGAGAACGTTTTCGCATATTCAAACGGCTGGGGTGAAAGCAAAGTTCTTGTTTTCTACCACAACAGATTCGCGGAGACATCAGGCTGGATCAAGCAGAGCTGCGCTTGGCTCGATAAAGGAAGCGGAGAATTAAGGCAGATCAATCTCGATTTCGCTCTCGGTCTCAGAAGAGAAAAAGGGACTTTCGTCCGCTTCAAAGAACTCATTTCGGGGCGCGAGTACACTTTAAGCACCGAAGATATTTTCGAACACGGTTTCTACATTCATCTCAAGGCTTACGAATACCGTGTTTTCACCGATTTCAAAGTAGTCAGTAACATAAACGAAGACAAAGAGGAACAAATGGATTTCCAGCTTTACATCGACGCTTTCAATAGTGAAGTCGTGCCGGCACTCGGCTGCACAGAACCAATAGCCGTTGCGCTTGCTGCGGCAACTTCCGCTAAACTTCTCGGGAGCCATGTAGAAAGAGCCGAAATCGCCCTCAGCGGCAACATCATGAAAAACGGCTTGGGTGTCGGAATTCCCGGAACTGGCATGGTCGGCCTTCCGATTGCAGCTGCGCTCGGAATCAAAGGCGGAGATCCGTCGAAAGAACTTGAAGTGCTTAGCGGAGTTACAAAAGAGCACATCACTCAAGCAAAAGAGATGGTTAAAAAAGGTGAGATCGCTGTTTCGATGAAGGAAAAAGTAGACAAACTCTACATCGAAGCCATCTGCTTCAGCGGCAAAGAGTGCGCGAGAACAGTGATCTGCGGAAGCCACACGAACATCGTTCTCACCGAACTCAACGGAAAAATAATCTCGCAGAAATCGTGCAACGCCTTCTCGTTTGACTGGAACGAAAACCAGAAAACGCAGGAATACCACATGACTGTCGAAGGAATCTGGAATTTCATCAACAAAGTTCCGCTTGAAAAGATCCGCTACGTTCTCGAAGGTGCCGAAATGAATAAAAAGATAGCGCTTGAAGGTTTGAGCGGCGACTACGGCCTGCGTGTCGGAAAAACTCTGCGCCTCAACGTCCAGAAAGGTCTGCTTGCTGACGATCTTGCAAACTACGCGATGTCTCTTACCGCTGCGGCAAGCGATGCAAGAATGGCGGGCTGTACGCTTTCAGTCATGAGCAATTCAGGCAGCGGAAACCAGGGAATCACAGTTATGATGCCGATAGTAGCGACTGCCGAAAGACTCGGTTCCAGCGAGGAAAAACTCATCCGCGCACTTTATCTCGGCAACCTGATAGCGATCCATCTCAAAGAATTCATGTCGAAACTTTCGGCTCTCTGCGGTACAGTCACCGCTTCGACCGGAGCCGCATGCGGAATCACATACCTCATGGGCGGAAATCTCTCGCAGATAAACTACGCGATCAAAAACATGATAGGAAACATTTCCGGCATGATCTGCGACGGCGCGAAGGCGGGATGCGCCCTTAAAGTCTCGACTACGATCAACGCAGCGCTTCAGAGCGCACTTCTTGCGATCGAAAACATCGAGATCTCAGAAACAGACGGAATAATCGAACGCGACATCGAAAAGACGATCAAAAATCTTGCAACTGTAGCTTCAGAAGGAATGGAAAAAACCGACGAAGTAATTCTCGATATTATGACGTGCAAATAGAGGCAGAAATGATAGAAAATATCCGAGAACACCTTGAAGAGATAGAAAAACGGGAACTTTCATGGGCTGCTGCACTGAGTTCTCAGTCAAAAGGAAGAATGCGCGAGGAAGAACCGTGCAGCATCAGGCCTGCGTTCCAGCACGACCGCGACAGGATCGTCCACACCAAGGCTTTCCGCAGATTAGGCGACAAAACTCAGGTCTTCCTTTCGCCGAAAGGGAGCAACTACAGCAACCGTCTCACCCACACGCTTGAAGTTTCGCAGATCGGAAGGACCGTGGCGAAGGCGCTTCTTCTCAACGAATCGCTGACCGAGGCGATAGGTCTCGGCCACGATCTGGGACACACTCCTTTCGGTCATTCAGGCGAAAGAGCTTTAGGAAGACTCCTCAAAAACGGTTTCAGGCACGAACAGCAGAGCCTGCGCGTAGTCGATTTTCTCGCGAAAAACGGTCAGGGGCTCAATCTGACTTACGAAGTCCGTAACGGGATCGTGCTTCATTCCAAGGGAAAAGGACCTCTTATCAAAAAAACAGGCATTCCTGAAACTCTCGAAGGACAGATCATCCGTTTTGCCGATATCATTGCATACTTGAACCACGATATCGACGATGCCGTCCGCGGCGGATTTCTCGATATCAAAGACGTTCCGCACAAAGATATTTTAGGCGAAAGAGGCTCGCAGCGCATCAACGCGATGACGACAGACCTCATCTACAACAGCTATGAAGCGATCTCGGCACATGAAAAAATCATCCGCTTTTCAGACAAAATGGTGACTATCATCGGTGATTTAAGGGAATTCATGTTCAAAAATGTCTACGAACTTCCTGCGATCAGAAAGGAATTCGCCAAGGCTGAGCAGATCATTTCCGTCCTTTTCAAGCACTTTCAGGAAAACTACGACATCATTCTGAACTCGAACTTCATCCCCGTTTCGGATGACCAGGAAACAACGATAGCAGACTTCATCGCGAGCCTCACCGACTCCTACGCGATCCACCTCTACAACACCTTTTTCATCCCGAAAACACTGAAATTCCCGGATATTTAAATAGAGATAATTATCCCTTGCAATAATTCCTGCTTCCAATAAAATCCATAGTTATTTTTTTATAAAAATTGCAATTTTTCTTTATTTTGCTATAAATATTTTGGTTCTTTCAATTTGTACGATAATTTTTTACTTTTGTAGTATTAAATGCTTGAGAGGTTGTGTTGACAGATAATGTGATAAATAAAATAGCAAGAGATAAAAATGGCTATTTTACTTTGAAAAATGCAACAGATGCGGGAATTTCACGCTGGCAGCTTAAGGAACTTTTGAATGCTCAGAAAATTCAGAAAGTCCGTTTTGGTCTCTATGCCCTGAACGATGTTGTTCCTGACGAACTTTTTATCACGCAGCTGCTTTGCCCGAAAGCGGTGTTTTCGCATGAAACAGCACTGTTTCTGAACGGTTATTCGGATCAGATTCCGTTTAAATATACGCTTTCGGTTCCGCACGGTTATATTTCAAAAACGCTTTCTGCTGAATACGATGTGCGTCATGTTGCAAAAGAATCCGCGAATGAAGGAGTTGTGCTTGTAAAGTCGGATCTGGGCAACGACCTGCGGGTTTACTGCATTGAAAGGACATTGTGCGAGCTTCTGCACAAGCCTTCCGGGCTGGATAAAGAGCGGTTTATTCCGGCTTTAAGGAAATATGCTGCATCATCGCAGAAGGACTTTCTCTTGCTTATGAAATTCGGAAAGATTTTCCATGTCGAGAAAAAACTTCTCTCCTATTTGGAGGCTATCCAATGAAAACCGGAAACGCGATGCAGCTGAAAGCCAGAATCAATAACAAATCAAAGGAACTTTCCGTTCCGCCGCAGATTATGCTGCAGAATTATTTGATGGAATGTTTTCTTGAACGCCTTGAAAAATCGGAGTATGCCGACCGTTTTATAATAAAAGGTGGTGTTCTGATAGCATCTTTTGTAGGGATTTCGCATCGAACTACGATGGATATCGACACGACTGTTAACAACCTTCCGCTTGATGAAAATGTCATAACAAAAATAATTTCAGATGTTTGTGCAATCGAAAACGATGACGATTTTATCTTTTCTCCGGATCGGGTCGAACCGATTCGCGAGGATGACAAATACAACGGTTTCAGGGTGTTTGTGCTGGCTGATTACGAGAAAATGCACCACACTTTAACTTTGGATATAACTGCCGGAGACAGCATTTATCCGAAACCGCGCAGACATGAATTCGCGAAAATCTTTGAAACCGGCTCGATTTCACTGCTTTCTTATCCCTTGGAAAATGTTCTTGCAGAAAAACTGGAAACGATTCTTGCAAGGAATATCACGACAACACGCCCGCGTGATTTTTATGATGTATATGTTTTAAGTGCGGATTTAACACGGATAAACAGCAAAGATTTGAAAACCGCTATGCAACGGACCTGCGAGCACAGGGGCAGTGAAAAAATTCTTTCACAGATTCCTGATTTGATTGTAGCCATAAAAAAATCGGAAAACCTGAAAGATTTGTGGCAGAAATATACAAAGAAAATGCCGTATGCGGCCAATGTTTCGTTCGAACAAGCTGTTGCAAGCGTTGAGAAACTGTTGGATTTGATTACGAACCTTTCCGAAAAAATAATTTGAAGGAATAGGAAAAATGAATGTCTTGAATAGAAGCGGAGCAGTATTCTGCTCCTATCTTGCGCTGTATATTTTCATTTTTTTGGGTAACTGTTATGTGAAAGATTTCTTAAATGGCGGTGCAGACACGCTTAGCGTGTTTCCGTTTTGGTTTCTGGCTTATGAATTAAAGTTTTTTTACATGAATTCTGATTTGTATCGCTATGAATTCTATCCTGTTGATTTTTTTGACAGAAATGCCCAAGTTATAATATTGATTTGTCATGCTGTTTTAGTCCTTAAACTCATATCGCTTTTCTGGTGTGTAATTTTTCTACTTGTAATAGCGGCAAACGATTTGTTTATGAGATGGTATTACAAACACAAGTCTGTAAAAGATTCGAAAATGAGAGAAGCATGGGGACTTCAAAATTATGATGCTGAGAAAATTGAACTGAAGAATGTCGAGAAGAATTTCTTCAAAAGAACTTGGTGGCTTCTGTTAATATTGTTGCTCTTGCAAATAGTGATGGTTACAACACAAAAAGATTGGTTCTATTATTTGGGATTCGTTGTCTGTATAAGTATGTGGTTTTATGAGATATATAACAAGAAAAGAATAAAAAAAGAAGTCGAAAAAATTTTGGAAAACATTGAATGAACAGAGGCAAAGACCACTTGAAAGAAATCTCCTTGGGAACTCGTTTATCAAAAATGCCTTGACTTTGTGCAAAAACACCTCAAAAAAATGCCTTGACTTTGTGTCAAGATGCCCATCATTTCTGGACAGAAAAATAGCTTTCCGGATATTTAGTCAACATTTCCGACACAGATGACGGGATAAAAATTGTTGATTTTATCTGTGTGACCGAATTCGCCGTTCAAATTCAGGATGACGGCGTCAGTTACTTGATATGGATATGTGGTGGAAGACCAGAAAACCGATCCTATATCGGAAAATTCCGGCGGGAGGGTATTGTCTAAACCTATAAGCGAGGCGAGTTCGTTTTTGTTCGGCAGTCTCCAGTTCGAATAACCGGCGTAGTTCAGTTCCATACAATAGGAAAGGGCTTCCATCCATTTGTCTGTCAAAATATTCCCGAGGGTCCAGGTCAGTCCTGTTGTAAGATCTGCGGCAATTTTTTCGCCTTCAACTGTTGAAACTTTAAGTTTTGCTGTCGGAAGCGTTTCGCCGCGGACACACATGACGAAATAGAGATCATCCTTCGATGCGTAGGAGAAGGTGTAGCCTTTGTCGGAATCCAGGACAAGAGTGTTGTCTGTCCAGAAATGGCGGCTGTCGGAGGGTGAGTCCGGAATCCCAGTAAAATGTGATGTGTTTATAGCAGGGTGCGATTTGCCGTAATCGACGATTGTCATTATTTCCTGCGGTGCCGGAAGGCGCCAGTCGTTTTTTTCGCCGTATTCGAGCGAATCGCAGTAGGCATAGGCTTCGTTCCACGTTAGCGCCTTTTGCGGATAAGTCTGCTGCCATTCCAACTTCGTGTTGTTGTCTGTAACGATCGTCTGGCCGGCGGTAGTTTTTGTAGAGAAACTACGCTTTGCGCATTTGTGGATGCGGGCGTTAAAGGCGTCCTGACCCGGAAAAGGCATGGTGACAACTCCTGTGCACTGAAGCTCTTTTTCGTTGTCGTAGCAGATATCCTGACCGGTACAGATGCTGCCTAAGGTTTTTACCTCTGTCGCGAAAGTGCCGCACTTGCCGTTTGCCCAGGTATATCCTTCCGTGCAGCCGCAGTAATAGAGGCTTGGATTTACCGGAGTGCAGACTCCGTCAGAGTTCGCGATTTTTGAGCACGGATCGGTTTTGCACGGGTTTACGCATTTACTTCCGTTCCAGAAAGCCCCTTCAAGACACTGACATTCGTAAGCAGTTTCCGTTTCCGGAATGCATACACCGGTCGAATTTTCGACTTCGCATGAAGCTGTCGCACACGGATCGTCAAGACATTCCGAACCGTGCAGGAACTTGCCTTCGGGACAGATTTGCGACCTAACGCAGAAGACATCCCGGCCAGTGTAGACGGATTTGTCGGATTTCGCCTCCGGCTGCATTCTTCCGTCGTAGAGAGAGACTGTGTTTGAAGAATCGCTGTTTTCGATGATCCCGCTTGAACTTGTTCCGTGAAAACGGCTTGTCGAGGAGAGAGCAGGGGAGGATGTTTCGGAGATCCCGGGAAAATCGGATAGCGGCAGACTTTTGTTGTGATCGACGAGCGAAAGAAGTTCGTTCCTGTTCGGCAGCCTCCAGTCGCTGAATCCTGCATAAACGAGGTTCTCGCAGTAGTTCAGTGCCTGTTTCCATGACGATTCGGTGCCGGGATCCTTCTGCCACATGAGTCCTGTCGCCTGATCTGTAACGACTTCGTCTCCGTTTATTTCCGATGTCTCAAACAGTGATCCCTGCAGTTTTTCACCTCTGACGCATACAGCCGTTCCGATTTCCGTTTTCGAGTTGAAACCTATTCTGTTGTCGTAAAAATTCATAAGCTGCCCGTTGTCGGGAGAATCGAGGTCTGAAGCGGATGTCCAGAACATGATGTGGTCTGATTCCTGTATGAAAGCGGGAAAGAAGTTGAAGAAAGTCAGGTTGTATTCGACCATATACTTGCTGCTGACAATGATCGTAGCTAATTCCTGAGCCGATGGAAGGCGCCAGTCGTCATATCCTGCATAGGTCAGCTTTTCGCAGTGTCTCAGGGCATTTTCCAAAGTGTAGCCCTCCATTGTTATTTTTCTTTGCCACATAAGTCCTGTGTTGCGGCTCAGTAGAACAGGTTCTTCCGGATTCGACGAATCTGGAGTTATGTCCATGGGTGAGCATGTCCCGAGCTTTGTGTATTGTGCATCCTGGCCGAAAAAGCCTGAGCCTGGTTCCATCGGGCACTCTATTTCGTTCAGATCGTCGTAACACTCGTTCTGACCCGTGCAGATGTTTCCGAAAGCAGGTTTTTCAGCTATGCAGCCGAGTTTTTCGCCCCACCAGTAGTAACTTTCCTCGCAACCGCAGGTGTAAAGAGCTGCTCCTACAGACGAACAGACGCCGTCAGAATGAGGAAGATTTTTGCACGGTTCGGCATCGCACGGATTCACGCACTCGGATCCTGTCCAGAAGTAATTTTCATCACAGATGAAGCGGCAGAGCGATTCTGACGACTCCCGATCGTATTCTCCGGCGGCGGAAGGGATCCATTCTCCCTCCTGTTGTTTCTGCGTGATGCTTGAAACCATGTTCCAGTGTGCGTGTTCAGGTAAGCCGGAACACTCTTCATTTCTGGTTTTAGGAGTGCAGTATCTGCCGTCCCATTCATAGTCTTCGAGGCATTTGCAGGAATATCCTTTGCCGTCTTCATCGGGAATGCAGGCTCCGGTGTAACCGCCATGTTTATAGCAGGGTTTGTTTTTGCACGGATCCGGTTTGGGTTTTGTGCCGGTGTTGCCATCTTCATCATTACCTGAAGGTTTCTCGTCAGGCTTTTCATCAGTTTCTTCGGCATCTTCATTGTTTTCTTCGTCGCTATCAGGTACAACCGCAGCCGAATCGTCGTCAACAGCCGTTTTCGAACCGTTGCCGCACGATAGAATAAGAAAAAGCGGCAGAGAGAGGATGATGAGCAGTTTTATCATCTTTTTCATTTTTATGTTCCCCGAATCATTCTTCAAAAGGGCATACACCCTCTTCCAGACAGTAGCACTCCATATCCCTAAGCATCAGAACGCTTCCCCGACGCAGCTGGAATGCAAGCCATTTCCCTTCAAATTCAGCATAGAGTGCATAGAATCTCGTTGTTCCGTCTTCATAAGTTTTGTCGTCTTCCATTGGATTCATGCAGTACCGTTTCTCTTTGTCAAGACGGTAGTAGCAGATGCGACCGCCGCCCTCTTCATACTGATTAGTCGTCACTTCCTCATACATCACAATGTTGCCCCGGAATTGCTCCGGAGCCAGCGAATAACGGTGTCCTATAGTTTCATCGGTGAAGTCAGTTATAAGATCTTTATAGACAAATTCGTCGTCTTTAAGTTCCAGGTAAACGATTTTCTGCATATTTGAATTGTAAATGAACTGCTTTTCATTCTCGCTGTTGATCCTGATACCTCTGACACTTTCACCGTCTCTGTTCACTTTACGGCATTCCGACAGCGATTTAGGATATTGAGTCAAATCGCAGATCCAGCCATCCACATTGTCATCGACAACGGCGAGAGTGTCTCCGACGATTCCGGGATCCCAGCCCAATCCATAGCCGAGAGAAGTCCATTTCCATTCTCCGATTTTGGCGTAGAGCATCCTTTTGCCTTCAAAATCAGACACAAGATTCACGAAAGCCCATTTCTCGTTGAGTGCCGGTTCGTAGGAAATGCTGCTTACTATTTTGTCGTAAACGATTTCGACTGTCGCATCGTCGCCGATGTATGCGAGGAATATGTTGCTGTTATTCAGTTCCAGAGCCCGTTTATCTGAAATCAGGGCAAGCCTGTGACCTTTGTAATAGACCTGTTCCTGAGTACGGGACGGGATTATAAGAGTATATTTCTGCGTCGCCGTATCATAAGTTGCATATTTACTGGCGACCCACCACTCTTTTACACCATCGTACATCGACTGAGAGGGATAGAGCTCAAATGCAATCTTTCCGCCGCTCAGATTCCATGATTTCACGTTGCCGAGGGAACCGTCAAAGGCCCAGCCGACAGGATCTACGATACGGTCGCATCTGTGCATAGGAATATATTCCACAAGAGTCGGATGAAGTTCGGCAAACTCATCTTTTGTCTCAGATTTTAAAATTTCCATGACGCACGGGTGTCCGCAGCATGAATAATGAGGAAATTCATGGCACACTTTTTCGTTCTGTTCTTCCCATATGTTGCCGAGGCATATCGGATCTTCCTTTGTCGGAGTATCGCAGAGCGGACGGCAGAAAGAGATTTTGCCGTTATCGTAATAGGGAAAAGGTGCGTCACTTACAAGCGGATAGCACTCATCAGGATCGAAATATGTGTCGCGATCCGGCTTCTCGCCTGAATGAGAAGGTGTATCATCATTATTGTCAGTATATTCGTCATATTCATAAAATTCTTCATCGTCGTTGTTGTCTGAATCAGCATCGGAAATAATGGTTTCAGCCGTTTTTGAACTGCCGCTGCACGAAATAAAAAGGAAAACCAGCAGGATCTGAAAAAATATTTTCATAAAAACCTCCTATTCAATATTCCTTACGCAGCGGACATTGAAAGTACTGTAAGGTGAGATAAAGGATATTCCAACATGACCAAGTTCGCCTTTAAGGTTTATCGTAGCCACCACATCGTAATCAGATGGAATCGAAGGATCATGCGAGTTATAAGTCTCGTGAAAAAACATGCTTGATGAAATGAACTTTTCTTTCTCCTCCGACACATCAAAAAAGTCGAGAAGAGGCTCATTCTTATCAAAACTCAGAAGCGAAACAAGTTCGTTTTTGTTCGGCAGCCTCCAGTCTGAATAGCCCGCATAAGTCAGATTTTCGCAGTAGGCAACAGCATTTTCCCATTTTTCAACTTCCATTTTTTTTAACCCTTTCTGCCACATAAGCTTTGTTGTCAAATCATTTACAACTTCGTCTCCCCGGATCATCAGCTTTTTAAATTCCGCTCTAGGAAGTATGCCTCCGCGGACACACATCGCATTGTAGATGTCCGCTTTTGACGGGTGGGAAAAAACATGGCTGCGCTGCGGACTGAAGACCCACACCCTTTCAGTATTGTAAGCATAAGGTTTGGATGTCCACAGACTGTTGCCGACTGCAAAAGAAGGCAGTACGCTCCCGAAATAAAGCTCGTCCACAATCAGCTGAGGTGTATCATAAAGACCAGGACTATGATTGAAAGCATTGTTGTCGACAATAGTCAGTATTTCAAGCGGCTCCGGCAGACGCCAGTCGGTATATCCTGCATATTCCAGGTTTTTGCAGTAGGATAAAGCTTCATTCCACGTGTAAGTCTTTTCCGACACGACATGCTGCCACTCGAGTTTTGTGTTATTGTCAACAACGATTTCCTGATCTGAAACTGTTTTGATCTCAAAATCATGTGCTTTGCAAACCGAAAACTCAGCCAGATCGAGAGATCCGTTCCCGAGACAGATGTTTCCGAGATTTGAAACTCCTGTCGCAAAAGGTTCACATTTCCCTTCATTCCAGCCGTATCCGTCATCGCAGCCGCAGAAGAAAAGGCTTGAATTTACGGCAGTGCAGTTTTTGTCAGAGTTTGCGATTTTTGTGCAAGGATTCTTTTTGCACGGGTTCACGCACTTGCTGCCGTCCCAGAAAAAACCTTTAAGACACTGGCATTCATAACCTGTTTCTGTTTTCGGAACGCAGATGCCGGTCGAATTCGCGACTTCGCACGATCCCTCTTCGCACGGATTAGGAACACATTCGGAATCTTTAAGGAAGAATCCTTTTTCACAAATATCGGATCTCACACAGCGGACATATCTCTTCTGATAATAACTGGTCACGATCTTCCTTATAGAATCTGTTATGCTACCGTCGCCTGAAGATATCAGCGTCATACGATATTGGCTGGAAGTGGAAGTGAGAAAACGGCATGAAATGTCATCGTGATCGATACATGACAAATCCAAATCGGGATCGTCATTTTTTATGAGCGAGAGGATTTCGTTTTTGTTCGGCAGCCTCCAGTCGGAATATCCTGCGTAAACAAGATTTTCGCAGTAGTTGAGAGCCTGCTTCCACTCTTCTTTATCCGTAAAATTTTTCTGCCACATAAACCCTGACGCCGAATCGGTGATGACTTCATCCCCGTTCACTGTCAAGGTCTTAAAAACAGATTCGTCAAATTCGATATTTGAGGTGGCGGCTTTCAGAACACATGCACCGGCCGCGGCGTACTGCGCGTCCTGACCGTAAAAATCCTCGCCTGAAGCAGGACATTCTATTATCTCACTGTTGTTGAAACATTCGCTTGCTCCTGTGCAGATATTGCCGGAAGCAGGTTTCTGCGTTATACAGCCGCGTTTAGGTCCCCACCAGTAGTAACCTTCCTCGCATACACAGGCATAGTTGTGAACATTTGCAGAAATACATTCTTCCGTCGAATGCGCGACACCCTTGCACGGATCGGCATCGCAGAGGTTGACACAGTCCACTTCGTTCCAGAAATAAGTGTTGGCACATTTGAAGCAGCATAAAGTCTCACACTTTCTGTCACGCCATTGCGCAGTAGTCGAAGGAGACCAATTTTCACCGTTCTCCGACTTTTGCGTGATACTTGAAACACTATACCACTCGGCATGTTCCGGTAGCCCTGTGCACTCCGCTGTTCTTGTCAGCATACATTTGAATTCATACTGATTTTTTTCAACCCAGTTATACTCCCCGACACATTCGCAGGAATACCACGGCCATGCGTCTTCCACACGGCATACCCCGGTCGAATTTTCCATATCTTTACAAGGTTTTTCCGCACACTCGCCTCTTTCAATGGTATCAGGATCAACACAGCTGGCTCCAGTCCACACATAATCACCCGTACATTTAAAACAGCATGTCGTCTCGCACTCTTTTTTGTCCCATCTCCCTGTGACTTCAGGGAACCAGGTCTCTCCGCCGTCTCTGGACATCTGTGTAATACTTGAGGCGCTGTTCCATACAGCATTTTCAGGAAGTCCGGTACATTCGGCTGTTCTTGTTTTCAGGCATTCTTTGTAACCTTCACTCCAGTCATAGTTTTCCAGACATTCGCAGGAATATTTTCCATCTTCGTTCGCGATACATACCCCGGTTGAATTTTCGACATTTTTGCAAGGATCTTTTTTGCAAGGCCCCGTCTTAGATTCAGCATGGTCATCAGATTCGCCTTCATCGTTATTTTCAGAATCTTCATAATCTTCATCAATCCGCTCTTCATCATCCAGAACATCTTCAATATCCTTGTCGCTATCCTGCAGAACTGCTGCAGAATCATCGTCATTCGCTGCTTTTGAACCGCCGCCGCACGAAATAAAAAGGAAAATCAGCAGGATGGAAAAAAGAGTCTTCATGACGGAACCTCCTATTCAATATTTCTTACGCAGCGGACATTGAAAGTGCCTGAATTTATTTCCGCATAACCGAGTTCGCCTTTCAGATTTATCGTGATCACTTTTTCATCAACCATGGCGTAAGGCTCATTCATATATTCTGCGTCAAGAATAAATGTTGTAGATGAAATAAATTCACCGTTCTCAGGCACATCAAAAAAGTCGGAAAAAGATTCGTTGTTGTCAAAACCTGTAAGTGATGCGAGTTCATTTTTGTTCGGCAGTCTCCAGTCGGAAAATCCGGCACAAGTCAGATCCTCGCAGTATGCCTCAGCATTTGACAACTTTTCATTTTCCATTTTGGTGAAGCCTTTCTGCCACATACGTCCTGTCGACAAATCAGTGACAACTTCATCGCCTCCGGTTTCCGGTTTTTCAAATTCCGCTCTCGGAAGGATGCCGCCTCGCACACACATTGCATTGTAGATGTCTGTTTTTGACGGATGGGAATAAACATAGCTGCGCTGCGGGCTGAAAACCCACGCTCTTTCCGGATCATCACGATATGTTTTCGATGTCCAGAGATTATTGCCGACCGCAAAAGAAGGAAATACACTTCCGAAAAGTTCGTTCACAAGCAGCTGCGGCTCGTCGTCAAACGCATCCTGCGCAAAATCGTATGCACCGTGATCAACGATAGTCAGTATCTCAAGCGGCTCCGGCAGACGCCAGTCGGTAAAGCCTGCATATTCCAGGTTTTCGCAGTAGGAAACTGCGTCTTTCCACATGTAAGTTTTTTCTGATACGGCATGCTGCCACTCCAGGCCCGTGTTTTTATCGATAACAATTTCCTGATCTGAAACTGTTTTAATCTCAAAATCCTGTGCTTTGCAAACCGAAAATTCAGCCGGTGCAACAGATTCATTCCCGAGGCAGATATTTCCAAGAGTTGAAACTCCGTCCGCAAAAGGTTCGCATTTTCCGCTCTTCCAGCCGTATCCTTCGTTACAGCCGCAGAAGAAAAGGCTTGAATTTACGGCAGTGCAGTTTTTGTCGGAGTTTGCTATTTCTGAGCACGGATTCATTTCACACGGGTTCACGCACTTGCTGCCGTTCCAGAAATATCCTTCAAGACACTGGCATTCATAAGCCGATTCCGTTTTCGGAACGCAGATACCGGTTGAATTCGCGACTTCGCACGATCCATATTTGCACGGATCGGGAACACATTCGGAATCTTTAAGGAAAAATCCTTCATCGCAGACATCCGATCTCACACAGCGGACGTTTCTCGTGTAGTAATAATTTGATTCGACCTTGCCGATATCTACTATTTTTCCGTCAAATGAAAGGATTGTTGATACTCTGGAATTGCGCGGAGAAGTCGAGGTGAAAAAATAATATGAAGCTGCATTTTCTTCTATGATCTCCGGGAAATCCGAAGCCGGATCATATGTTTCATAGTCTATCAGCGAGAGAAGCTCGTTTCTGTTCGGAACTCTCCAGTCGGAATAGCCGGCGTAAACAAGATTTTCGCAGTAGTTGAGAGCCTGCTTCCACTCTTCTTTATCCGTGAAATCTTTCTGCCACATAAACCCTGTCGCCGAATCGGTGACAACTTCGTCCCCGTTCACAGTCAAAGTTTCAAAAACCGGTTTCGGGAATTTTTCTCCGCGTACGCACCTTACACCGTTCTTCTGGCTCTTGGAACTTAAATATGGTGTTCCTTCCGAGCCTCCCATAACATTGTTGCTGAATGCCCATGCTTTCTCATCATCATACGAATCGGAAGACCATAAATACGAATATGAGAAGGAAAATCCCTGAAAATATATCTGGTGAAGAGCGTAACCGTCCGACTCACTCTTATCGTATATTGAAAAAAATTCATGCATCGTCGGAAGGCGCCAGTCACTTTTTCCTGCATAAGTCAGATTTTCGCAGAAATCAGCAGCCTCTTCCCATGTTTTGCCTTCGAAAAATTTCTGAGCCCATTCAAGAGCTGTGTTTCTGACAAGAACAGTCGGTTCCTCCGGAAATCCACTGTTTATTGCAAAATCATGCGGAGCACAGGCACCGGCATACGCATACTGCGCGTCCTGCCCGTAAAAATCACCGCCAGAAGCGGGACATTCTATTTTTTCACTGTTGTTGGAACATTTATATACTCCGGTGCAGATGTTTCCAAAAGCAGGTTTTTCAGCTGTGCAGCCGCGTTTTTCGCCCCACCAGTAATAACCTTCCTCGCATCCGCAGGTATAGTTGTAAGCACCGATCGGAAAACATTCTTCTGTCGAGTGCGGCATATTTTTACATGGTTCTGAATTACAAAGATTTACGCATTTACTTCCGTTCCAGAAATAAGTTTCAGCACATTTGAAACAGCAGTCCTCGGTGCACTTTATTTCAGGATCATGCCATGTCGCTGTAGTTGAAGGGAACCAGTTTTCACCGTCTTCCGTCATCTGCGTGATGCTCGAGGCAATGTTCCAGACTGCATGTTCCGGCAGACCGGTGCATTCCGCTGTTCTTGAATCCAGACATTTTCGTTTAACGTGACTCCAACTGTAATTTTCAAGACATTCGCAGTGATATCCGTAATATCCTGTTTCTTCGTAGACACATACACCTGTCGAATTTTCTACATCTTCACAAGGTTTTTCCGCACAATGCCCGCGTCTTTCAGGCAGAATAAGATCAAAATCTTCACCGGGCTCTGTGTCGCTGTCTTCTTCATCTTCTACAGGTTCATCATCATCAATCAGCTCTTCCTCATTTATAACATCCTCGTCTCCGTCCGGCACAACCGCCGCGGAATCATCGTCAACAGGCGCTTTTGAACCGCCGCCGCACGAAATAAAAAGGAAAATCAGCAGGATCTGAAAAAATATTTTCATAAAAACCTCCTATTCAATATTCCTTACGCATTGAACCATTCCGCTGTCATTCATCTTATCAGCAGACAATATTGACTCGACAGGCACTAAAAACAGCACAAAAGCTTGTTCCGGAAGATCAGAACGGACGGATGAAGACCATTTAAAATCATGGTGCAACAAGTATTCTTCATCCGAATAATCAGTTGATCTGCAGTTCTCGAGGCAGTTTTCTGACAAGCAGCCCTCTTTTTCACTGACTTTACACAGCCCGTTCGTTTTGACATTATCAGAATAAGATACGATTGTTCTAAGTTCGTCAATGTCAGGAAGTCTCCAGTTTGTATAGCCTAAATAGTCAAGATCTTCGCAGTATTTTTTTGCTTTTTCCCACTTCATACGCCGTTGTGCCGGTATCGCCCACATGAACTTTTGTGAAGAATTTATGCAGGGAAATCTGTTACTGACATTGCAATCTTCCACAGGCAGACACTTGTTGTCGGAGTTAAAATAACCGTGCTTACAGCCGCAGGTATATTCGTAAAAACTGGTTGCCACGCATGTCCCGTCACCGCCTTCCAAACCTTCACATTTTTCGCACGGGGTCATGCATCCGCTGCTGATGTGGAAATAACCTTCCTCACACTGGCAGTATGCTTCATTCATAAAGCTGTCGGTCTCGCATTTTCCTGTAGAAAGTTCAGCGTCGGCGCACATATCCTCAGTACACTGTTCCACGCACGCTCCGGAATCGTCTTTTCCAAATC
>Ga0265298_10003389_pt1 | contig 21146 bp, 13 predicted proteins | sample AusTroGonzalo_MG_3_FD_193486 | JGI IMG/M metagenome (GOLD analysis project Ga0265298, IMG submission 193486) | Bovine rumen microbial communities from tropical cattle in Woodstock, Queensland, Australia - Gonzalo_01 | ecosystem: Host-associated > Mammals > Digestive system > Stomach > Rumen ...
ATCAGGAGTAGACTGCTTGTAGAAATAGCGGTCGTCGTTGTTGATGACACCATCGGCATTACGGTCTACATACTGGCCCTGGATAGGCTGTCCCTGTGCGTCGTAAACCTGCTGGAATACGTAGTAGGCAGAAGCACTCTGACCAACCTTCCATGCCTTGACACCATCGGCAGACCCAGTACCTACTGCACGTCCTCCGTAAGTGATCTTGTAGTCGTCACCACTGCTGGCTACGAGTTCATCAATCTCGTTCTTGTTCCAAGTGACGTTGTAGCCCAGTTCCCAGCGCCAGTCCTTCTGCTGGATGGCACGCCAGTTGACGGAGTACTCAATACCTGTATTGTGGAGCGAACCGATGTTTGAGGTCACCTTCTCTGCAAAGTTGCTACCTGCAGGCACATAAACGGTATTGATCAGATCCTTGGTCTTGCGGTAGTACCAGTCAAGGCTCATGGTCAGACGATTGTCCATGAAACCGAGGTCCAGACCAGCATTATAGGTAGTGGTCTTCTCCCAAGTCAAATCAGGATTATAGGCATCCGGACGATAGGTTACACCCTCGCCGAGGATGGGATAATAAGCACCCTTGGAGTTTTTAGTATAAGAAGCAAAATAGGTATAATCACCGATGCCTTCCTGCTGACCAGTGATACCCCATCCGAGACGGAGTTTCAGGTCAGACACAGCTTTAGAATTCCTGAGGAATGGCTCCTCATTGATCTTCCATGCGAAAGCAGCAGAGGGGAACAGACCCCAGCGGTTATCCTTGTGGAAACGCGAGCTACCGTCATCACGCAGAGTGAAAGTAAGCAGGTAGCGATCGAGCAGAGAGTAGTTGAAGCGGCCGAAGAATGATACCAAATAGTTCTCGGTCTTGTAAAGGGTATTCTCCGAAGGCTGGTACTGCTTGCCTGCCAGAGGATTGCCATCATCGTCCTTGTCCTCATTCGTTGCAGGATAATAGCCACTGTAGAAATAGTCTGTCTTCTTGTGGAAATGCTGCCACTCATAACCTGCCATGACGTCGAAGTGATGAGTCTCAGCAATATCCTTCATATACTGTGCATAGATGTTGAACGACAGGTTGTAAGTATCCATCGTGTTCCAGCCATAGCTGCCGTAGTAGTAGACGCCAGTGTCATAGGTGTAAGGAGACTGCTCTTTGTTGCTCTTACCAGAAGTGATGTCTGCACCACCATTTGCATGGATATGCAAGTCCTCGAATCCATGAATCTTATAGTCTACCTCAATATTGCCAAGGTAAACGTTTGACTTACCTTTGTCTGAATATAGCTCAAGGGCAGCCACAGGATTCTTCGGAGCCGTATTCTGGACACCATAGGTCCAACTCTTATCGTTACGGGTAACGGGTGTAGCCCACTGCCAGTAGCCGGCATAGTGGGTCTTGTAGGGTTCCCAGTCGGCATTGACGGGTTTCGTCGGGTCCATACCGACAGCAGCGCCAATGGCTGTGCTGCTATTGGCATAGCTGGTCTTAGAGTGCATGAACTTTCCGTTAATGTTCACTGACAGATGATCGTCGAGGAAGGTTGGAGCTAAGTTCACGCTGACAGTATAACGCCGATAGTCAGAGGTCTTGATGATACCCTGCTGTCCTGTGTAGCCTGCACTGACGCGATATGGCATGTTCTTCAGACCACCGCTGACGGTAATGTTATGGTCAGTAGAAACAGCTGTGCGATAAATCTCCTTCTGCCAATCGGTATCGGCGAAGAGATGATTGCCTGAAGCATCATAATAACCCATGCGCTCATATTCCTTACTGGCCTTCCAAGTGGCATCATCGTATCCGAGCTTGTTCTGCACGAAACTCATGAACTCACTGGCATTCATCATCTCAACGGTCTTCTTGATTTTGCTCACTGAGACATTACCGTTGTAGGCCACACGAGCCCTTTGGTTCTTCTGACCTTTCTTGGTGGTGATGATGATCACACCATTCGAAGCACGGCTACCATAAATAGCAGTAGCTGAAGCATCCTTCAGCACGGTGAAACTCTCGATGTCAGCGGGGTTGACCATCGAGAGGGGGTTCGATGAACCTTGAATACCATAGCTGTCCATAGCCAGACCGTCGATGACGATCAACGGGTCGTTGGAGGCATTCAGTGAAGAACCACCACGGATACGGATGGTAGCACTTCCACCAGGAGCACCACCGCCATTGGTGATGTGGACACCAGCAACCTTACCCTGAAGAGCATCCTGGGCGTTGGTGATCAGACCCTTGTTCATTTCATCTGGCTTGATGGCCGTTACCGAACCCGTCAAGTCGTTTTTCTTAGCACGGCCGTAACCGATGACCACCACGTTTTCGAGAACAGTAGCATCATCTTGTAGTGTTACGACAAGATTCGGCGCAGCCTTCACCGTCTGGGACTGATAGCCCACGTAGCTGATGGTGATGTCTGCACCCTGATTAGCTTTTACGACGAAGTTACCGTCGAAATCCGTAATGGTTGCGGTCTGTGTGCCGTCAACGCGTACGGTTGCGCCGATAATAGGTTCGCCTGTAGCATCTTTCACATGGCCTTTGACGTCAATTTGCGCAAAGGCACCTACCGATAGGAACAAGCCTAACAAAAGGCCGAGCATCCTAAGCGGGATTTGAATGTTTACCTGCTTCATCATTACATTTAATTAGAGTTAATATGTTAATTATATCTTATTTAATGCTCTCTCAGCTGTTATTCACGGTGCAAAGATAGGAATCTTTCGCACACATTACTCTTTTTTTTATATAAAAAACGTTATTAATAGTATGCAAACGTTTGCATTGATATATATCAACTTTAGGGATAAAAAGTGAATAGCGAAAACTGAAAAGTTGTATCTTTGCATCGAAAACTAAAAACGGAAGGAACAGCGAGAGCCATCAAGCTCGCTTGAATGGCCGAGTCGTGACGGACGAAGACTAAGTCAACAAGATGGAAAAAAGCGGCCCACTGACAATGAAGGATATCGCACGGGAATTTGGTATTTCCGTGGCTACGGTGTCGCGTGCATTGAAGGATTCTCCGCGTATCAGCGAGGAGCGTCGCAAGGCTATACAGACGTATGCGCGCGAACATAATTTTTATCCTAATGCAATTGGTGAGGCCCTTCGTCACAGCAGGGTGATGCCACAGCGGCTCATCGGTGTCATCGTGCCAGAGTTCACGCACTACTATTTCATGTCTGTCCTCACGGGCATCGAGGAGGCGGCCGCTGCCAGAGGCTACCGTATCATGGTGGCACTGAGCGGTGAGCAATACGAGCGTGAGGCACGTGTCTGCGACACATTCCACCGTTATAAGGTATGCGGCGTCATTGTCTCTCAGGCAAAGGACACGCGCAACTATGACCACTACCAGAAACTGATCGATGCGGGCATCCCGATGGTGTTCTACGACCGTATCTGTACGGGTGTCAATGCCAGCCGTGTGGTGGTCGATGACTATATGGGGGCCTACAATGCCGTGACCCACTTGATAGAGACGGGGTGCAAGCGCATCGCGTTTTACGGCAGCCCCATGCAGTTGGAGATATCCAAGAACCGCTACAACGGCTATAAGGATGCGCTGTTGAAGCATGGCATGGCCATCGACGAGAGTATTGTCCGAGTTTGCGACAACCGTGCTGATGCAGAGACGGTTACGCCTGAAATCCTGGCACTCGACCATAGGCCGGATGCTTTCTTTGCCGTTAACGACGATACGGCCATCGGTATCCTCTACACCTGCAAGCGGGCAGGCTTCAGTGTGCCAGATGACATTTCCATCTGTGGTTTTACCAACGGGCAACGGGCTATCGCCTGTGATCCCATGCTGACAACGGTTGAACAGCGTGGCCACCGCGTGGGCGAGGAGGCCGCCGAAATTCTGATGGACAAGGTGGAAGGTCTCAGCCCGATGGAGAAGATCGAGAAGCGCGTCGTCAGGACTCGCCTTATCATCCGAGGGACAACGAGATAGTAAATAGTGAATAGTGAAAAGTGAATAGTTATGAAGCAAAAGCCGGATTTAAATTTTTGGAAGCTATGGAATCTGAGTTTCGGATTCTTTGGAGTACAGATTGCGTATGCTCTGCAGAGTGCCAACATCTCACGCATCTTCGCAACACTGGGTGCTGACCCCCACAACTTGAGTTATTTCTGGATTCTCCCACCTCTGATGGGAATCTTAGTGCAACCGATTGTCGGCACGCTGAGTGACAAGACATGGACGCGCTTTGGGCGCCGCATTCCTTACCTCTTTGTGGGCGCTGCCGCAGCCGTGCTTGTCATGTGTCTGTTGCCCAATTCAGGCTCTTTGGGCCTTACGGTGGGTGCCGCGATGATGTTCGGACTGATTGCCCTGATGTTCCTCGATACCTCCATCAACATGGCGATGCAGCCTTTCAAGATGCTGGTGGGCGATATGGTCAATGAGAAGCAGAAGGCGAAGGCCTATAGTATCCAGTCGTTCCTTTGCAACTCAGGAAGTGTGGTAGGCTTTGTACTGCCGTTCGTTTTTACGTTTATCGGCATTAGCAATGTAGCAGAGAAAGGTGTGGTACCCGACTCCGTGATATGGTCATTCTATATCGGTGCAGCCATCCTGATCCTTTGCGTCATCTATACCACTTCGAAGGTCAAGGAGTGGCCTCCAAAGGAGTATGCAGAGTATAATCCTGCACCAGAGGAGAAGAAGGACAGCGCCAACTGGCTTACACTGCTGAAAAACGCGCCTTCCACCTTCTGGAAAGTAGGACTGGTACAGTTCTTTTCCTGGGCTGCCATGCTCTATATGTGGAACTACACGACGGGTGCCATCGCCGAGGTGGTATGGAATACCACCGATCCTGCCAGTGAGGCCTTCCAGGAAGCAGGCAACTGGGTGGGCATTCTCTTTGCCGTACAGGCAGTGGGTTCGGTCATCTGGGCAGCCGTACTTCCACAGTTCAAGAACACAAAGGTGGCCTATGCACTGAGTCTCGTCATCGGAGGCATCGGTTTTGCTGTGATACCCTATATCAGCGACCAGTATCTACAGTTTGTTCCCTTCCTGCTGATTGGTTGCGGATGGGCAGCGATTCTGGCCATGCCGTTCACCTTTGTCACCAATGCCCTTCAGGGCTACGGTCACATGGGTGCTTATCTGGGCCTGTTCAACGGCACCATCTGCATTCCGCAGATTGTGGCAGCCCTCTGTGGCGGCAGCATCCTTTCGTTGGTGGGACACCATCAGTCAACAATGATGATTGTTGCTGGCGTCAGTTTCCTGATAGCGTCTGTCTGTGTCTTCATCATCCGTGACAAGAAATAAGATGCAATCGTTTGCACGCTTTTATAATAATACATTTTTCTTTTTGAATTACAAATTAAAAATATACAGTCTATGAGGTTACAATTCAATCTTGAATATCAGACGACATTCGGTGAGGAATTGGTGCTGAATGTCATCAATGGCAAGGATGCGGAGCAGTATAAAATGGCTACGCAGGATGGTCTCCATTGGTCATGCGAGATGAGCAGGTCGGTGAAGACGAGTACTTTCGTCGATTACTACTATAGCCTGGTGCGTGGCGATCAGGAGTTACGCCACGAGTGGCTGGTGGAGCCCCACCGGGTGGAGTTTGCTGCCGTCAGGGGCATTAAATACACGATCTACGACCACTGGCTTGACATCCCAGAGGACAGCTACCTGTACTCTTCAGCTTTTACCAACTGTGTAGCTGCTCGCAAATGTAAGATGAGTGAGCAGACAGAATATGCCCGTACAGTGCGACTGAAGGTGCGTGCTCCACAGCTGCGCATCAACGAGCGACTGGCACTGATGGGTGCTGGTGAGACGTTAGGCAACTGGGAGGCCAAGCGTGCCGTGGAGATGACAGAGCACGACAATAATGAATGGGTCGTCAGTCTCGATGCCGACAGGCTGCCAATGAACTTGGAGTTCAAGTTTGTGGCTCTTGATGAGAAAGTCGACGTAACACCTTTGTGGGAGAGCGGCGCAAACCGTATGGTCAGCCTGCCCGAGATAGGATTGGGCGAGGTGATAGTCTATGAGTTGACCCAAGCCAATTTCCCTGTCTATCCTTGGAAGGGTGCCGGAACGGTGATTCCCATCTTTTCACTCCGTAGCGAGGGCAGCTTCGGCGTGGGCGACTTCGGCGACCTGAAAATGATGGTCGACTGGTGTGCCAAGACGAAGCAGCGCGTTTTGCAGGTGCTACCCATCAATGATACTAACATGACCCGCACCTGGCAAGACAGCTACCCTTACAACAGCATTAGCATCTATGCCCTCCATCCGCAGTATTGCGACTTCCGTCAGTTGCCCGCCATCAAGGACGAAGCCAAGCGAAAGGCCTTCGAGCAGCTACGCCAGGAACTGAACGCCCTGCCACAGATTGACTACGAACGGATGTTTGCGACCAAGTTGGACTATCTGCGTGAACTGTTCGCTCAGGAGTGGTCCACCGTCCAGCGACGCGAGAGCTACAAGCAGTTCTTTGCACAGAACAAGGAGTGGCTGGTGCCCTATGCCGCCTTCTGCTATTACCGTGACCTCTATGGTACAGCCACCTTCCCCGAATGGCCAAAGGAGGCGACGCTTGAGGCTACCCAGAAAACATCGTTCAAGGGAAAGAAGGAATTGAATTTCTGGTACTACGTGCAATATAACCTCGACGCACAGATGCATGAGGCCCATGCTTACGCTCGTGCGCATCAGGTGATTTTAAAAGGTGATATCCCCATCGGCATCAGCCGTGATGGAGTAGAGGCCTGGGTGGAGCCCAGATACTTCAATCTGAACGGTCAGGCAGGTGCGCCGCCCGATGCTTTCTCTGCTGACGGACAGAACTGGGGATTCCCCACCTATAACTGGGACGAGATGCTCAGCGACGGCTGTCAATGGTGGGTGCGCCGCTTCCGCAAGATGGCGGAATACTTCGACGCCTACCGCATTGACCACGTACTCGGTTTCTTCCGCATCTGGGAGATCCCCATGCCGGAGAAATCAGGACTGATGGGACAATTCGCGCCTGCCCTGGGCTTGAGCAAGGAAGAGATCGCTGCCTATGGCGTGCCCTTCAGCGAGGGTCTGTTCCTCGTCGACCACAAGCGTTCTGACCGCTGGCATCCACGTATCGCTGTGCAGTATCAGGAAGCTTATGCCCAGCTTAACGATGGTGACAAGTACTGTTTCAACCGTCTGTACAACGACTACTTCTATCATCGTAACAACCAATTCTGGTACACTGAGGCCATGAAGAAGCTGCCGCGATTGACACAGGCCACGCGCATGCTCTGCTGTGCCGAGGACCTGGGTATGGTGCCAGACTGTGTGCCCTGGGTGATGAACGAACTACGTATCCTTTCGCTGGAGATCCAGTCGATGCCGAAAGATCCGAACATCCGTTTCGGCAAGCTCTCGCACAATCCCTACCGCAGTGTAGATACCATCAGCACGCACGATATGCCGACGCTCCGTCAGTGGTGGGACGAAGACGAAGAACGCTCACAGAGCTATTTCAATACGACCCTGCGCCGTGGTGGAGCGGCTCCCCGTCCGCTGCCCGGCTGGCTGGCAAAGGACATCGTGAGCCGTCACCTCACCTCGCCCTCCATGCTCTGTCTGCTCTCCTTCCAGGATTGGATGAGTATCGACGAACGTCTGCGCCTGCCAGATGAGAACGCCGAGCGCATCAACATCCCCGCCAACCCACGTCATTATTGGCGCTATCGCATGCACCTCACCATTGAGCAGTTGCTGAAGGAGGATGACCTGAACAACGAAATCAGCACATTAATTATACAAAGTGGACGAAAATGAAACGATTGTTTTTTATGATTCTGTTGGCAGTACCGTTAATGGCACTAGCTGGCAACGTGAAATCGCCGAACGGCAATATTGAACTGAAATTCTCAGTGGATGAGACAGGACGGCCCCTGTATGAGATGACCTACAAAGGCCGTGAGGTCATCAGACCCTCACACCTTGGCCTCGTACTGGCTAAGGACAAACACGCCTCGCTTGGTATGAACGAGCACGACCTGATGGAGGGCTTTAAGATTGAGAAGGAAGAGATCTCGACCTTCGATGAGACGTGGAAACCCGTATGGGGCGAAACTGCCAGCATCCGCAACCACTACAACGAGCTGGCCGTGACCCTGTCACAGCAGTGGCTGCAGCGCATACCCTCCAAACCAGGTGGGGCACGCCTCGCTCCCAAACAGCACCAGCGCCAGATTATCATCCGTTTCCGCGTCTACGACGACGGCATCGGCCTGCGCTATGAGTTCCCCCAACAGGACGAGCTCAACTATTTCCTTATCCAGGAAGAGATGACCGAGTTTGCGATGGCTGGCGACCATACGGCCTGGTGGCTGCCTGGCGACTACGACACGCAAGAGCAAATGACACAGGAGACTAAGCTCTCAGAGATTCGCAGCCGCATGAAAGAGGCCGTCAACTGGGGCAATTCGTCTGTAGCCGTCTTCTCAGAGACGGGTGTGCAGACCTCACTTCAGATGAAGAGCCAGGATGGTCTTTACATCAATATCCACGAGGCAGCCTGTGCTGACTATGCCACGATGCACCTCGAACTGGTGGATGCCCAGACCAAGCAGCTCACCACACAGTTGGGTGGCGGCAGCAATGCCTATACTCCCAACCCTAAGCCTCTAGACTATCCCTTGCCGAAACCCTTTACCTTCGTCAGCCATCTCACGCCTGACGCCACAGGCCTCAAAGGTGCCATGCAGACCCCCTGTACCACCCCCTGGCGCACGGTGATGGTCAGCGACGATGCACGCGACATGCTCTCCAACAACCTCATCCTCAACCTCAACGAGCCCTGTGCCCTTGAGGATGTCAGCTGGATTCATCCTACAAAGTACTGCGGCGTGTGGTGGGAGATGATCGTGGGACGTGGCTCCTGGCATTATACCAACGACTTCCCCAGCATCAAACTCGACCAGATTGACTGGACGAAGGTGAAACCCAACGGCACGCACAAGGCCAACAATGAGAACGTGAAGCGCTATATCGACTTCGCTGCCAAGAACGGTCTTGACCAAGTGCTGGTAGAGGGCTGGAACGTCGGCTGGGAGGATTGGGCCAACATGTGGAAGCGCGATGTCTTTGACTTTGTGACACCCTACCCCGACTTCGACATCAAGATGCTCAACGACTATGCCCACTCCAAGGGCGTGAAACTGCTTATGCACCACGAGACCTCGTCGAGCACCCAAAACTACGAGCGTCATATCAAGGAGGCCTATGAGCTGATGAACAAGTATGGCTACGACGCCGTGAAGACCGGCTATGTGGGTGATATTATCCCCCGTGGTGACCACCACTACTCGCAGTCGATGAACAACCACTACCTCTACGTCGTCAAGGAGGCCGCCAAGCACCATATCATGGTCAACGCCCACGAGGCTACGCGTCCTACTGGACTCTGCCGCACTTATCCGAATCTTGTCGGCAACGAGTCTGCCCGCGGCACAGAGTACGAAGCTTTCGGCGGCTCCAATCCTGACCATACCTGTATTCTGCCTTTCACACGTCTTCAGGGCGGTCCGATGGACTACACCCCAGGTATCTTCGAGACCAAGCTCTCTAACTGGAGCGATAACACATCGTGGGCTCGCATCACTATCGCCGGCTCGCTGGCCCTCTATTTGACAATGTACTCGCCTCTGCAGATGGCAGCAGACCTGCCCGAGAACTACGAGAAGTACGACGACGCCTTCCAGTTCATCCGCGACGTGGCCTGCGACTGGGACGACTCGAAGTACCTGGAGGCAGAGCCTGGCGACTACATCACCGTAGCCCGCAAGGCCAAGGGCACCGACAACTGGTTTATCGGCGGCAAGTGCGACGAGAATGGCCATACGACCAAGATAAAGCTTGACTTCCTCGACAAGGGTCGCAAGTACGACTGCACCATCTACGCCGATGCCAAGGATGCGCACTACGAGCATAACCCCAAGGCCTACACTATCACCAAGAAGGTGGTGAAGGCTGGTGACACGCTCAAGCTCACCGAAGCCCCTGGCGGCGGCTTCGCCGTCTCCCTCATGGCGAAATAACAAGAGACCTGTGAAGCTTGATTACGAAAAAATACGATCCCTATGAGATCAAATAAACGAGAGGACCCTTTCGGAGTCCTCTCGTTCTGACTTTTAGAGCCCTTGGTTGTGGAGGGTTGTCCCCAGTAGCATCATATAGGTGCGGAACTGCTTGTCATTGAGCACGCGGTGCATCTGATGTGCAATCTTTCTCACTGCCTGATGGACGGCCATCGTACGGCCTGGTCGCCAGTTAGAAGTGCCTGCAGCTACCAGATCTTCGTTGAATTTGTCTTGAATGACCTGCACAACCTCTATCTGATCTTCCGTCAGATCCAGCTTTGCTGCCAGACGGTGCACGTCGAACGACATTTCATAACTTTCAGCACTCTTCACAACACTGTGATTTCTTGTCTCAGCGAAGCCCGACATCATTGTCATCAGGGCTACAATTGTCAATGCAATCTTTTTCATTTTGTTTCCTTTCTAATTAATAATTTGTTATCCTGTTATGTTATCCTGATTTCTGTTATTTTGACGCAGCAGTCCGAAAAAGGTTTAAAACGAATATAAAAATCTCTTTTCTTTTCGCTGAATCAATTTTTTATACTATCTTTGACCTCGTCGAAGATACTTTCGCTCGAAAATGAAAAGAAAAACGAGTTTTCTCTTTGCATTTTCCTCGCTTATTCGTATCTTTGCAGCCTGAGACATGAATATTATAACTACCAACTCCAAAAGTGCGAGCATCCGGCTGGCGCAACTGAGCATCGGGTATCGGCATAAGCAAGGTGAGAGGCGGGTGGCCGATCACCTCACTGCAGAGATTTACCCAGGTGAACTGACCTGTCTGTTGGGAGCCAACGGCGTAGGAAAGTCTACGCTGCTACGTACACTCTCTGCCTTCCAGCCGAAACTCGGTGGTGAGGTCTTTTTGGGTGAGAAAGAAATCGCATCATTTACGGACAGGGAGCTGAGCCGGATGATTGGTGTGGTGTTGACGGAGAAGCCCGACATCCGTAATATGACGGTGCGTGAGCTGGTGGCGCTGGGACGCTCGCCCTATACAGGCTTCTGGGGAAACCTGCACGATAACGACTGGCAGGTAGTGGACAATGCCATCGACACGGTGGGTATCAACAGTCTGCGTGACAGAATGGTCCACACCCTCTCTGACGGTGAGCGGCAGAAGACGATGATTGCCAAGGCCTTGGCACAACAGACACCTGTCATCTTCCTGGATGAGCCTACGGCCTTTCTTGACTTCCCCAGCAAGGTGGAGATGATGCTCCTGCTGAAGCGGCTGGCCCGTGAGCAACAGAAGACCATCTTTCTCTCTACCCACGACTTTGAATTGGCCCTGCAGGTAGCCGACAGGCTATGGCTGATGGAGCGCAGCGATAGGGGCAGTACTCTCAGCATCGGTTCGCCACAGGAACTGGCGGAACAGGGTGCTCTGAGCCGTTACGTGGAGCGCCCTGGCATCGTCTTCCATCGTGACACGTTAACGGTGGAAGTGAATAGTAATTAGCGATTAGTGAATAAATGATATACGGACACGGGGACGATAGTTATCGCTATGGCGATAAGGTAAAGATTAATTTCAGTACCAATATCTACCAGAAGGCAGACCTGACGGGACTGAAGGAGTATCTGATGACGCACTTTGATGTCGTGAAACGTCATCCGGAGCCAATCCCTGAACAGCTGGAGGGTCTTATCGCCGAGAAGTTGGGCATTCCTGCCAATATGGTAATGGTGACCAACGGCACTGAGGAGGCTATCTACCTGATCGCCCAACTCTACAGAGGCTGGGCATCCGTCATTCCACAACCAACTAATAACGAGTTTGCCGATGCCTGTAGACTCTACGGACACCTTATTTCATACGAGCGCGCGGATGAACTGGAGTTGTTGCCCCAGGACCGCATTTACTGGATGTGCGTCCCTGACAATCCCACGGGTAACGTATTGTTGAAGCCTCTCGTGATGCACTTTATCCGTCAGAATCCCCGCTTCCTGCACGTCGTGGACCTGTCGTTTGCCGACTATACCCTGCAGCCGATGATAAAGCCTCACGAGATGATGGACTGCTATAACGTGATGATGCTCTACTCGCTTTCGGCGAAATATGCCATCCCCGGTCTGCGACTGGGCTATATCACGGCATCACCCATCATCATCGACCGTCTGCGACAATTGCGACAGCCCTGGACGGTGGGCTCCCTCGCCATAGAAGCGGGCAAATACCTCGTTGCCCATGATCCCCAGCACCTGCCAGATATGCGCAGCTATCTGGCAGAAGCCCAACGGCTGCACGACAAGTTGAGCAGCATAGAAGGGTTGCTCGTGATGGACACAGCCACCAACTATATGTTGATCAACGTGGATTGGGTGGATACGCCTACGCTGAAAAACTGGTTGGTAGAGAATTATGGCATCCTGATTCGCGATGCGTCGAACTTCCACGGGCTCGATAGTCATTGTTTTCGGGTGGCTTCCCAAAGTGCGAAAGAAAACGATATGCTCATCGAGGCGCTGCTTAATTATCGACGCTCGCGGAGGATGACGTAGATGATGACGGGGGCACCCATGATGGGGGTAACAGCATTGAGAGGGATGACCCCACTCTCGCCTGGCAAAAAACAAATCATATTACAGACCAATGCTACCACGGCGCCACAAAGCATCGTAGCGGGCAGAAGTACACGGTGGTTATCGGTGGTCAGCAACAGTCGGGCAATATGAGGCACTGCCAGTCCGATGAAAGCTACTGGTCCACAGAAAGCAGTGGTGATAGCCGTCAGGATACCTGTCACGATGAGGAGCCAGTTGCGCGTACGGACAATGTTCACCCCAAGGTTCTCGGCATACTGATCACCCAGCATCAGGGCATTGAGGGGTTTGATGAGCAGCATCGAGCCAACCAGTCCGGCTATCGTCACAGAGGCAAAAACGGGCATCGTCTTCATCGACACACCACCGAACGAGCCCATCCCCCAGACCATATACGACTTCACGCCTTCGTCGGTCGCAAAGAAGTTGAGCAGTGAAATGGCAGAATTGGAGAGGTAGCCTATCATGATGCCGATAATGAGCAGCATCACATTGTTGCGCACTACACTCGAGAAAAAGAAGATAATGGCCATCACCGTCATCGCACCGACAAAGGCCGCCAGAAGGATAGCCACAAAGCCAGAGACACTGACAGAGCCTGCCGAGATACTGCCACCCAAGAGCAACATCACCAATGCCACACCCAAGCCAGCTCCACTATTGATACCAAAGATACTGGGACCCGCCAAGGGGTTACGGAAGGCAGTTTGCAGCATCAGTCCGCTTACAGCCAGTGCTCCACCACAGAGCATAGCCGTGATGGCCTGTGGCAGTCGCGACTCAAGGATGATGTATTGCCAAGAGGCCTTTGCGCTCTCGTCGCCCAGCAGGATATTCACGACATCAGCCGCAGGAATCTTGATAGATCCCATCAGCAGATTCAGTGCAAACAGCACCACTATCAGCAGGCTCAAAGCGAAGCAATGTTTCATTTCCGTTGGCAAAGGTACGGCTTTTTTTTCATCTATGCAACTAAGTTGCAAAGATTTTGCCGTACCTTTGCAGCGGAAAAGAAAAATGAAAAAATTATAATGTATATGGAACATCATCATCATGGACAGCATCACCACCACCATCATCATGGGGGGAAGATGACATCGCTTAGCGGTATCTTTATTTTTTCTATTGTACTTAACCTGCTCTTCGTTGGGGTAGAGGCGCTGATAGGATTCCTTGAGAATTCACTCTCACTCCTTTCTGACGCAGGTCATAACCTCAGCGACGTGTTCAGCCTATTGCTGGTGCTCATCGCCTTCCAACTGGCAAAGGTACAAGCCAACAAACGCTACACCTACGGCTACAAGAAGTCGACAGTGCTCATATCGCTCATCAATGCCATCCTGCTCCTCGTAGCCATCGGAGGCATCCTGATAGAGAGCTATCATAAGTTCCAAGCGCCGTCAGAAGTGAATGGTATCGCCGTATCATGGACAGCAGGCATCGGTATCCTCATCAACGGACTGACGGCCATGCTGCTGATGCGTGGACAGAAGGGCGACATGAACGTACGAGGCGCCTATCTCCACATGGTGGCCGACACACTGGTGTCTGTTGGCGTCCTCGTCTCAGGCCTCATCATTACTTATACTGGCTGGTATATCATCGACCCCATTGTCAGTATCATCATCGCCATTGTCATTCTTATCTCCACTTGGGACTTGCTGACAGGCAGTCTGCGCCTGCTTGTCGATGGTATTCCAGAAGATATGGATATGGACAAAGTACACGCTACCCTCGAAAGCAACGCGCATGTGAAAGAGGCACACCACGTACATGTGTGGGCCATCAGCACCACTGACAACGCCCTGACAGCACACATTGTCATCGACGACCTAACGGTGATGGAGCAGGTAAAAGCTGACTTAAAGCACCAGTTGGCAGAACTCAACATCGGGCATTCTACCCTTGAGTTTGAGACAGAGGAAGAGGGGTGTCATGACCACGAGTGTGGGTAAGTTAAGAGTTCTTACGACCTTTCAGTAGCAAGCGAGCAGACCTCGAACGAAGAATTAAGAATTAGTTAAGAATTCACAATTTTCAATTGTCAATTTTCAATTATCAATTAAAAATATTACCTTTGCATTTAAATGCTGAACGAAGCACATTGTGTAAAGCTACTTGAGGAGCACGGCATTAAGCCGACGGCCAATCGCATCGTCGTAGTCAGAGAACTGGCTTCGGCTATGCGTCCGATGACACTGGCTGAGTTGGAATACAAGATTCTCTCCATCGACAAGTCGAACATCTTCCGTGCACTCTGTCTCTTCAAAGAGCATCGGCTCGTGCATGTCATCGAAGGAAGCTCCGATGGTGCCAGGTATGAGATCTGCCACAGCCACGATCACGACCACGACGAGGATGTGCATCCTCATTTCTATTGTGAGCGGTGCCAGCAGACCTACTGCCTCGACTACTGCGAAATGCCGGAGATTCTGCTTCCAAAAGGCTTCGAGAAGACTTCAGCCAACCTGATGATCAAGGGAATATGTCCAAACTGCCGAAGGTGATAGCGTTTGATGCGGATGACACGTTATGGGACTGCCAATCGCATTTTGAGGAGGTAGAGCAACACCTCTATAGCCTTATTGCGCCCTACTGCGAAGACCCCAAACAGGAACTCTTTCAGACGGAGTCAGGCAATATGGCTGACCTCGGCTATGGTTGCAAGGCTTTTACCATCAGTATCCTCGAAACTGCCATGCGCGTGGCTGGCAACGACCTAAGTATCAGTCAGCTGAAGGATCTCCTGGCCCACTGCAAACAACTGCTCCACCTCCCAGCCACCCCCCTGCCTAGCGTTGAAGAAACGCTGAAAGTTCTCCGTTCTCGAATTGAGGGCAACAGGATAGTGGTGTTTACCAAAGGTGAGTTACAGGATCAGGAGAACAAATTGAAGCGTTCTGGCTTGCTAAAGTACTTCGACGATGTAGAGATCACCAGCGACAAGACCCAGCGCGAGTTTTTGGCCCTCTGTGAACATCAGCAGATACATCCCTCTGAACTCCTGATGGTAGGCAACTCTTTGAAGAGTGATATTGCCCCAGCCCTCGCCGTCGGTGCCTCTGCTATCTATATTCCCTTCCACGTCACCTGGCAGCTGGAACACTTCGAGGAGTTCGACCACGAACGGATGACGAAGGTCAAGAATTTCAGTGAAATCTTGGAGATATTGAGAAAATGAGAGAATGAGAGATGAGAAAATGAGAAATTATAAAATTAAAGAATAACAAAAAACTATAAAGCAATGAAGAGATTACTAACTATCGTCACATTGTTGACTATCGGACTGGCAAGCTATGCTGTCGGACATACGTTTGAGGCTGGCAACAAGACTTTTCTGTTGGACGGTCAACCTTTCATTGTGAAGGCTGCCGAAGTACACTACCCCCGTATCCCACGCCCCTATTGGGAGCATCGTATCCAAATGTGCAAGGCGCTGGGTATGAATGCCGTATGCATCTATATCTTCTGGAATATCCACGAACAGCGTGAGGGTCAGTTTGATTTCTCTGGCAACAATGACGTGGCTGAATTCTGCCGTATCGCACAAAAGAACGGCCTCTACGTCATTGTACGTCCTGGTCCCTACGTCTGTGCTGAGTGGGAGATGGGCGGACTGCCCTGGTGGCTGTTGAAGAAGAAGGATATCAAGTTGCGTGAGCGCGATTCTTACTTTATGGAGCGCGTAAAAATCTTCGAGGAGAAGGTGGGTGAGCAACTGAAGCCACTGACCATCCAGAATGGTGGCCCCATCATCATGATCCAGGTGGAGAACGAGTATGGAAGCTATGGTGAAGACAAGCCATACGTCAGTGAAATCCGTGATTGTCTACGTGGCATCTACGGCAAAGAACTGGCGTTGTTTCAGTGCGACTGGTCCTCGAATTTCGAGAAGAATGGCTTGGATGACCTCGTATGGACAATGAATTTCGGCACAGGTGCCAATATTGACGATCAATTCCGTCGCTTGGGCCAGTTGCGTCCCAACGCCCCCAAGATGTGCTCTGAGTTCTGGAGCGGCTGGTTTGACAAGTGGGGTGCCCAACATGAGACACGTCCTGCGAAGGATATGGTCGATGGAATGGACGAAATGCTGTCGAAAGGCATTTCCTTCTCACTCTACATGACTCACGGTGGAACCTCGTTCGGCCATTGGGCTGGTGCCAACTCTCCTGGTTTCGCCCCTGATGTCACTTCCTACGACTATGACGCTCCTATCAACGAGTATGGTCAGGCCACACCTAAGTTCTGGGAACTGCGTAAGATGATGGAGAAGTACAGCGACAAGAAGCTCCCCAACGTACCCAAGGCTCCGATGCCTATAGTGACCGTGCCTAAGTTTGAGTTGACGGAGTTCGCACCCATGTTGTCGGCCATGACCAAGCCAGTCAATGGTACCTTGAAGACTTTTGAGGAGATGGATATGGGTTGGGGCACCATGATGTACTCCACCCGCTTGCCTGAGATCACTTCTCAGAGCGTGCTCACAGGAGAGTTCCACGACTTTGCACAGGTTTTCATCGACAGGAAGTATATTGGTAAGATCGACCGTGTGAAAAACGAGAAATCGCTCACGATTCCTGCCGTCAAGAAGGGTGCCGAACTGATCATCATCGTCGAAGGCATGGGCCGCATCAACTTCGGCCGTGCCATCAAGGACTTCAAAGGTATTGTCGGTAACGTCACGTTTTCAACAGAGACAGACGATGCAGAAGTCGTGCTGACGCCGAAGAACTGGACAAACGTCGCCATCCCTGATGATTACGAGACTGCCGTCAAGGCACTTGATATGGTTAAGGGTGTTAACGATCAGGTAGCTTCTGGCAAGGTGAAAGGGAGTGTTCCTGCGCTTGCCTTTACACAGGGTTATGAAGGGTCTAAGAAACTTGCCGACATCATGAAGCCCGGCTACCACCGCGGTTATTTCAACCTAAAGAAGGTGGGCGACACCTTCCTGAACTTCGAAACATGGGGTAAGGGTCAGGTCTGGGTGAATGGTCACGCCATGGGCCGTATCTGGAGCATCGGTCCTCAACAGACGCTCTATGTGCCTGGCTGTTGGTTGAAGAAAGGCAAGAACGAAATCATCGTCCTCGATGTAGTCGGCCCGAAGGAGCGCGTGGTCTGGGGACAGGCCGAGCCAGAACTGAACAAGTTGCAATTGGAGAAGAGCAACAAGCACAATAATATCGGAGACAAGCCAGACCTCAACAGCGCAACGCCTGTCGCTACAGGTAGTTTCAAGAGTGGCAATGGTTGGCAGACCATCAGTTTCAAGGCTCCTGCCAAGGGTCGTTACCTCGCTATTGAGTGCCTCAGCACCCAAAAAGAGAAAGACCGCGTAGCTATTGCCGAGCTCTATGTACAGGGCACTGACGGCAAGCGCCTGAGTCGTGAGCCATGGACCACGAAATACGCCAACTCTGAGGAGGAGAATGGCAACCACACAGGCGACAAGGTGTTTGACCTGCAGGAGAGTACCTATTGGCAAACAGAGAAAGGTGCTTCTGTACCTCACCTCCTCGTCATTGACCTCGGCAGCGAGCAGACTATGAAGGCGCTGGAGTACCTGCCTCGTGCAGAACAAGGTGCCCCAGGCTCAGTGAAGGACTACCGGATATTCATCTATTAGCACTATACACAACAACTCAACAATATGACAAAAAGACTTTCCTTCCTTTTGCTCATTTGTGTCGCCTGTATCACTACAGGTGCACAGGTGAGCCATAATAAGACCATCAAGTCAGGTCAGATATGGCCAGACGACAAAGGTGTCCATATCAATGCCCACGGAGGTGGTATCATGAAATATGGTAATACCTATTATTGGTTTGGTGAACATAAGGCCGACACCACATCAAGTGCAATGGTGGGTGTGATGTGCTATTCGTCGGACGACCTGGTGAACTGGAAGAATCGCGGAGTGGCATTGAGCGTCAGCGATGAAAAGGGGCACGACACTGAGCGTGGTTGCATCTTGGAGCGTCCAAAGGTCATCTACAATAAGGCGACGAAGAAGTTCTGTATGTGGTTTCACCTGGAACTGAAGGGCAGAGGCTATTCTGCCGCTCGCTATGGCGTGGCCGTCAGCGACAAGCCAGAAGGCCCCTACAAGTTCCTCTACTCGAAGAGAGCTAATGCAGGCATCTACCCCATAGAATTCAAGGACGAGCAGAAAAGTATCATGGATACACTGAATGCCGACAACTTCAAGGAATGGTGGACTCCAACGTGGTATGAAGCCGTGACAAAGGGTCTCATCCTGAAGCGCGACTTCGGCACGGGACAGATGGCCCGCGACATGACGCTTTATATCGATGACGACGGGAAGGCTTATCACATCTTCTCGTCGGAGGAAAACCTGACCTTACACATCGCCGAACTGACGAATGACTTCCTGCACCATTCAGGCCGCTATACCCGTGTGGCACCTGGTGGACAGAATGAGGCGCCTGCCATCTTCAAGAAAGACGGTACCTACTGGATGATCACCTCAGGATGTACTGGTTGGGCTCCCAACGAGGCACGTATGTTCTCTGCTCCCAGCATCTGGGGCCCATGGACACAGCATCCCAATCCCTGCGTTGGACCACGCGCCAATAAGACCTTTGGCGGACAGAGTACCTATATTCTGCCCGTCAGTGACCAATACATCTTCATGGCTGACATCTGGCGCCCGAATCATCCGAGTGATGCCCGTTATATCTGGCTGCCCATCGAGTTTGACAATGGCAAGCCTGTGATACGCTGGCAAGACGAATGGGAACTGTCGACTACTTCCAGCAACAAGAAACAGGCACAAGTCCATCAGTCCGCCGCCGAAGAGGTAAAGGACATTATCAGGAAGGTGAACACCTACTGGCAGACGAACAATCCAGCCGAAGTCCGGGCGTTTTGGGATAATGCCGCCTACCATACTGGTAATATAGAGGTGTACAAGCTGCTAAAGGACCAGCAGATGCTCGACTATAGCATCCGCTGGGCAGAGCATAACCAGTGGAAGGGCGCTACTGAGCCAGACCCTGCGAAGTGGAAGTACAAGCAGTACGGTGAGGGTCAGGACTATGTGCTCTTCGGCGACTGGCAGATCTGCTTCCAGACATATATCGACCTCTATAACCTGGCTCCTGACGATAAGAAGGTGGCGCGCGCTAAGGAGGTAATGGGCTACGAGGCCAGTTCAAAGGCCCATGACTACTGGTGGTGGGCAGATGCCCTCTATATGGTGATGCCAGTGATGACGAAGATGTACAAGTTGACTGGCGACACCAAATACCTGAACAAGCTCTACGAGAATCTCTGCTATTGCGACTCCATCATGCTCGATACAGAGACTGGGCTCTACTTCCGAGACGGTAAATACGTCTATCCGAAACACAAGACGGAGAGTGGAAAGAAGGACTTCTGGGCACGTGGTGACGGTTGGGTGCTGGCAGGACTTGCCAAGGTGCTGCAAGACATGCCCACAGACTATGTGCGTCATCCGTTCTTTGTGGAGAAATACCAGCGGTTGGCTCGTGCCGTCAAACAGATCCAGCAACCTGGGGGTTACTGGACCCGTTCGATGATGGATCCACAACAGGCTCCAGGTCCTGAGACATCTGGTACAGCTTTCTTCACCTATGGCCTGCTCTGGGGTGTGAACAATGGCTATCTGCCTAAGAAGGAATTTGCACCTACCATCGAGAAGGCCTGGAAATACCTGACAAAGATCGCCCTACAGAAAGATGGTAAGGTGGGCTACGTGCAGCCCATCGGTGAACGTGCCATTCCAGGACAGAAGGTGGATGCCAACAGTCAGGCAAACTTTGGTGTAGGAGCCTTCCTGCTAGCAGCATGTGAATACGTAAGATACATCAGCCAATGAATCTGCTGTTAACGATAGGATTGTCGATTGCGAGTCTGCTGCCACAGGCTGATGACAGCTATTGGCGGGACTCTATTCCTACTGAGATGCGGCAGAGCTATATACAGTATGGTGAGCCGTATCTTGGCAAGGCATGGACAGTGCTGCCATGGACAGTTTTTGCAGAGAACAAGATCAATGGCAACCGTGTCAACTACGAAAATGTGTGCTTTGAGAAGCGTCGGCAGCTGGCAGCCCTTGTGATGGCAGAGATTATGGAGGGAAAAGGGCGTTTCCTGAATGATATCATCGATGGAATGGGCAGTTTCTGTGAAGAGAGCTGGTGGGGCATTCCTGCCCATTATGGTAAACGCATCCCCTTGACAGAGACGCAGGAAGTGGATCTCTTCAATGCAGAGACAGCCGGCCTCATCGTGTGGACGAGATATATGCTCGAAAAACAGTTTAACGCGTTCTCGCCAGACCTCTGCCAACGGATAGACAGAGAGATAGAACGCCGTATCCTCAAGCCCGCTGTACAAACAGACTACTGGTGGAAGAAAGCCGGCATGAATTGGAATCCTTGGATCTGCAGCAACTGGTTGGCGTGCGTGCTCATCT
>Ga0265298_10003391_pt1 | contig 21138 bp, 17 predicted proteins | sample AusTroGonzalo_MG_3_FD_193486 | JGI IMG/M metagenome (GOLD analysis project Ga0265298, IMG submission 193486) | Bovine rumen microbial communities from tropical cattle in Woodstock, Queensland, Australia - Gonzalo_01 | ecosystem: Host-associated > Mammals > Digestive system > Stomach > Rumen ...
GAAAAGTGAGAAAGACGCATATGATCAGTTGTGCCGTCATCATGATGCTGGTTGCGCTCGTCATGCCGATCATACTGGAGTTCCACGAGGACCTAGCATTAGGATGGAGAATCGTATTGATTGCAACACCGGCCTTGCTGTCCGTCGCCGAGATCATCCAGTTCACATCGCTGACACGATACACGGCTGTCCGTTATCTCGATTGGGGCAAAGTGTTCTATATACGCCATACGTGCGACCATATTATCCGAAAAATGGAAAATTGAAACGCGTACTCTTCATATTGCTTTTGTGTGCAGGACTTTGGGGGCATTTGCCTCTAAAGTCCGAGCCGTTGCGTATCGTCAGTTACAATGTGGAGAACCTGTTTCATCCGGAGAAGGACAGCATCAAGGACGATGCCGAATGGACGCCTGAAGGGCAAAGGCGGTGGAGTTATACGAGGTACTACAAGAAAGTGGAGAATATCGCCCGCGTGCTGACGAACATCGGCGAGTGGGACGGGGTGGACCTCGTGGGGCTGCAGGAAGTGGAGAACGCGGCAGTCGTGAAGAAACTATGTTATACGCTGCGGCGCAACGAGTACGATTACGTCCATTACGACAGTCCCGACCGCCGAGGAATAGACGTGGCGCTCATCTATAAAAAAGCGCGCATAGACACCCTGCGGACAAGGGCGATTAAGGTCAATGGTGGAATGAGCGCTTCGCTCAATGGTGAATTGATTACCCGCGATATACTCTACGTCTGCGCGAGGGTGAAAAATGAACAATCAAAGGTACAAGGGGATACCCTGCATCTTTTTGTTTGCCATCTGCCGAGCCAACGGGGCGGCGCAGCCGAAAGCGAATGGAAACGTCAGGCGGCCAAGAGCGTATTACAACAGGCGGTTGATAGCGTGTTTGCCGTGGATCCAACGGCAAAAATCATCGTCATGGGCGATATGAACAGCAGCCCGAAAGAAGATATAACCGGTTTGAAGAACCGGATGAGGGGGTATGGGTTACCGGTTACGGGGTATGGGACACACAAGCACAACGGCCGATGGACGTGTCTGGACCAGTTCTACACCTCGCCGGCATTGGACAGCCTTTCTACCGTACGCATATACGATGCGGAGTGGATACAGGAGCCGGACGAGACGCATATGGGCCTCCAACCCAAACGCACCTACAAGGGTTTTACCTACCAAAACGGCTTCTCAGACCATCTGCCCGTCATCTTGGACCTTGCTCTGTAGGCTTATTCTCCAAAAAATCCGAAAGGCAGAGCCGCCACATTTTCCAGTTGTGGTTACCCTTGAATCGAACGAAGCGATGCGGATAACCGGCTTTGGTCATACGTCGGTGGAATCGCTTGCCGCTGGGAGCGAACATGTCCTTCGTGCCCACATAGACCGAGTAATGCTGCGTGGAGTCCTTGGGCAGCTGGTCCTTGTGCAGGACGGGCGAGAAGAGACCCACGGCACGTATCCGGTCCGGACGGATGTTCGCCACGTTAGCCGCCATACGGGCCCCGTCGCTGAGGCCCGCGATAGCACAAGCGGAGATACGATAGGTGCTGTCCATCCTATCTATCAGGTCACTTATCGCATACTCCAACTCATGCTCGCGGCTCAGTTTGCCGTAATGCGTCACGCATTTCCAGAGGTTGCCATGGTCGATGGGACGTTGCTTGAACGGCCATTTGTTGCAGTCCGGCATGATGAGTATGACCGGTTCGCACCGGCCCGACGCAATGAGCGCTTCCAGCGTGTCAATCGCATTCCCCTTGTCCTGCCACGAGCCTTCATAGCCGTTGATGCCGTGGATGAGGTAGAGGGCAGGATAGGGACCATCTGACAGCTGACGGCTGATAGCTGATGGCACATAAATGTCCACGCGGCGGTAGATATGCTCCTTATGGCTGTACCACTTGGATTGGATGATGCTATGCCGTACGGCCGTAGTGTCCGCTGAGCGGACGCTTAGGGGCAGACAGCACAGGATAAGCAGCAGGACGCGTTTCATTCTTCTTTTCATCAATCGCTTTTTGGAATATGTCTATGAGGGTTTGTACACAACGGTCAATCTCGTATTGCTTCATCGACTCGGCATAACGGAAGCCCGTCTGCCAACGTTCCTCGGGATGGTCGAACCAGTAATCGATACGCCGGGCAAGGGCGTGTGCATCTTCGGCAGGGTAGGTACTGCGGTCGTCCAAGGCGTAGGCGGCTGTACCGGAGTAACGCGCGGTAGCGATAACGGGCACGACCGCTTGTTGCATCGCTTCGGTAATGCTCATGCCTTCCACCTCCACGAACGCACAATGAACCGCCAGATCCGCCTTGGCTGCCAGTTGGCGCAGTTGGTCACGGTTATAGAACCCGACGATGGGTTTGTAGCCGACCACGCCGTCCGTGTAGAGTTTGTCCGCCATGCGCTTGTACTCGTCCAGTTTGGGTCCGCGTCCGGCTATGTGCAGGCGGATACGCTTGGCGTACTTGCTGAGGCGGATAGCCTTGTACAGGGTCGGCTGGTCTTTCTCAATGGCCGTACGGCCTATATAGATGAGTTCCAATGGACGGTTTTCGTCGAGGTAGTTGATAGGCGGCGCAGACGGTCGCAGGCAGGTATCGGGAATGACGCCGTTGGAGAGCGTAAAACATTTGGCCTTCACATGATGGCGCAGCAGCCGTTCGCGCACGTTCTCCGTCGGGCATTGGAGATATTGGTAGTTATCGTAGAACACGCGGCACCAATACCGATAGAGCAGCTGGCAAATCAGATAACCGCCTTTGCGTCCGAGACAGTTGAACACAATATTCTCCGGATGCACATGATACGTGCCCGTGATGGGTTTGCCGAGCTTGCGGGCCCAGTTCATGGCCGCATGATGGAGAAAGAAAGTCTCCTCCATATGGACCACGTCCGCCCATCGTACCGCTTCCTCCACTTTGGGCCCGTGCCAATCGGCATAATGGTAACCGAACGAATCGAGCATGGGTTGCATCAAGGGAAAATAGAACTTGTCCATCTCATAATCGGGATGCGGACCGTTAGGGTCTTCGAGGTTGGGACCGGATAAGATACGCACGTCCTGACCTGCGTCACGCAAGGCCTGTACCGTACGTCTGGCTGACTCGTCAAGGCCGTTGCCTTGGCAGAAATAGTTGTTCACTACAAAAAGAATTTTCATTTCTAACAATCGTTTTATCAATTCGGCTGCAAAATTACTGCTTTTTGTACACCTGTGCAAATCGTTAATAGTAATCGTAAATAAAAACACAAAATCCGCCATAATATATGACGGATAGTGAAATTTATCTTAATAATAGTATATTTACATAAAATACACAGAATGCATATGGATTTGCATATGTCAAAAAAAAGCAGTATCTTTGCAGTCCAAATCAACAATCAGTCAGTATGAAAAGAATGTGTACGTTTGTAATGGCGGCACTCGTTTGCCTGTGGATATCCGGGCAGACCATCGAGCACGTCATTAACATGGACAAGCTGGTTTCCAACAAAGGCCTGTACTTGTCTCAGAACAACCCGAACCCGTTCAACGGCAGTACGGAAGTGTATCTCGCGGTTGTGGACAGGGCGCCGGTTACCTTGGTGATGACAGACATAAACGGACGCATGGAGGCGCAATACACGTCCTCCATGGAGTCGGGTGTGCATCGGTTTGTCGTATCGGCAACCGAGAAAGGCCTGCACGTCATGTCCGTTCATCAGTACGGACGAACCTCCGCCTGCATCATGTACTGCAACGAGCGTGCCGCCAACAATCGTATCGACTATATGGAGATGGTGGAAGCGATTGATGAGGAGCTGTTCCGCGAACTGGTGGCCTCGGACAAGGAGGAGGACTTTATCGGCTATTCGATTGTCAAGAGTGCCTTGCCGTCCACCTCGTCGGACCCGTTTCGCGTGGCGCTGTCGCTCAGCCCTTTCTCGCTCAACCAGTTTGAGCAGGGCTATACCTTCATCGTAGGCGACCAGATCGCCACCACGCCGGCAGAACTGCAGAGCATCTACAAGAGTCTCGGTTCGACGGAGATGTACATGCGTGTGGCTACCAAGCGTCATCGTACCTACAATAAAGACGGCAGCCTCGACAATACCGTGGACGGCAAGAAGGACGAGAACGCCAACGCCCATACCTTCAACCAAGCCATCGAACTGGCCAAGACAGCCGCTGCGCTGGATATACCGCTAAACCCGGAGATCATGTGCGCCTATACGTACATGGATATGGATAAGGTGCAGGCGCCGCGCTTTGACGAATATCCGACCATCTATGCGCTACAGAAAGGCAAGAAATGGGAAGAACTGACGCTGGACGAGATATGTACCGTACTGGAAGCGTACGGCGAGTTCGTGGCGGATTCCATTCTTGCGACGGGATGCAAGGTGGTCAACTGGAACCTCGGCAACGAAGCCAATTACGGCTTTGCAGGCGTAGGTATGGGTGTCAAGACCGCCGTGGACGACCAGCTGCAGTACTGCTCCGCCATAGACCGCTACACGGCCGCCATCTTCAAACTATGGTGGCTCAAGAAGCATGTATGGAAATACAACGCCAAGCAGTTCGCCGCCGTCAAGAGAGGTATCCTCAAAGCATACAACAAGGCAGGCAAGGATGCGTCCGGCGTCAAGTTCTGCACGCATATAGCGACCGTCACCTTCACGCCCAGAGCGTGCGCGTCCTATTTCCAGTACATGGCGGACAACGGCTATGAGGTCGAGACGGCAGGTATCAGCTATTATCCCAGCGCGCCGGCTATGTCGTTCGACAAGAAGCGGCTGCTCACCAATACCGTGACGCGTATCAACAAGAAATGCAAAGTGCCTGTATTCATCGGCGAATTCTCCTATCCGTCCCAAGACATGGTCGGTCCGTTTGCAGGCTGGAACAGCCAGTTAGGTTCGTACAAGAAGAACCAGCAGGGACAGGAGAAAATCTATGCGGACGTGATTGCATGGGGTAAGACTCACGGCATGGCCGGCATCCGCTACTGGGCGCCGGATTATGAAGGCGAGTGGTACCCGATGTCCATGTTCGAATTCAAAGACAAGGTAGGCGTCGCCAAATCCATTTTGATTAACCATAAAAAGATTGTAGAGCAATGAGAAAATCTATTATACTGCTGGCACTTGTGTGCTGCATGACGGCGTTGGCCCAAGAGAAAAAAGAACACGATTATACGACCTTGAAAGGTCTGAGTTGGGGTGCAGGCTTCCCTATCGAATACCGTGACCTGCCGGGTATGGGTACCAGCGCCAATATAGGCTACGACTGCGCCTATAAGGTGAACGACCGCTTTGCGATGGGTTTCTATCTCACTCTCGGCGGAGGTTACTGGTCGGAATTCAAGAAATACAGCGAATTTGACCATTATCACATCACCTTCCGCCTCAACGCCGGTCTGATGATGCAGATAGGCGACCTAACCAACAAGCCCTTCCTTCTGGGCGTTTGTCCGGCTACGGGTTTCGGCTTCTATGACATGGACCTCGTGCTGCCCATGGAAGTGCGCTTCGGACGGTATGTGAACAAACGATGGTATATTATGGGCGAATGTGCCTACCATATATCGTTGGCAGGCGAAACGGCCACTATCGAGCCGGCTATACGCGTAGGCTGCAATTTCGGCAGAAAGGTGAAGAAAAAAGAATCCGCCGTGGAAGGCGGACTCAATTAACTCATGGCTAACATGCGTTGGATGGAAGAGACGGCTTTTTCGGCGGTCTCTTTTTTTACGTGCATCTCCGGCGACTCGTTCACAAGGCAGGCGTACAGCTTGTCCAAGGTATTCATGCGCATGTACTCGCACTCGTTACAGCTGCATCCTACGCCTTCCGTCACCTCCGGCGGAACCGGAATAAACTCCTTGTCCGGACAGGCACGCTGCATCTCAAACAGGATACCGCTTTCCGTAGCGATTATGAAGCGTTTGGCAGGCGATTGGATAGTGTGCTCAAGGAGTGCCTTGGTCGAACCGATTACGTCGCTCTGCGCGAGGATAGGCGCCTTGCATTCGGGATGCGCCAGCACTTCCACACCCGGATTGGCCGCTTTCAGCTGCAACAAGGCCTCTAATGAAAAACGGCTGTGCACATGGCAGGCTCCGTTCCAAAGGAGCATGTTACGGCCCGTCACGCTGTTGATATACGAACCGAGATTATTATCCGGGCCGAAAATGATCTTGGCATCCGCAGGCAGCTGGTCCACTATCTTCTTTGCGTTGGACGAAGTGACCACCACATCCGTAAGCGCCTTGACGTCAGCTGTCGTGTTGACGTAGCTGACCACCATATGGTCTGGATGCTGCGCCTTGAAGGCCGCCAAGTCCTCCGCCTTGCAGCTGTCCGCCAACGAACAGCCGGCGTTCATATCCGGTACCAGCACTTTCTTGTCCGGACAGAGGATCTTCATCGTCTCGCCCATGAAATGCACGCCGCACATTACCAATATATCCGCCTGTACGCGCGTAGCCTGCTGGGCCAACGCCAATGAATCTCCGATGAAATCGGCACATTCCTGTATTTCCGGACGTGTATAATAGTGCGCAAAAATGACAGCGTTCTTCTCCTTCGCTAAGGATTTGATTTTATCTATATATTGTTTACTTTCTAAATCCATGGATATTATACTATGTTTATATTGTTGATAAATATGCAAGTTTGCTCGATTTCAACGGGTTAAATGCGTTTATAAATGAATGTAGGATTGTAAGCGGTATTGACAAGTGCAACGTGGAACAGGTTATCAAATGTGTAACACGATACCTGTTAACAATTTGTTTATAACCATTTCTTCAATCTGAAAATCAGTAGAATAAGCACTACGGACATCACCATCAGGCCGAGCGCAAAGGCGTAACCGTACTGCCAATGGAGCTCGGGCATAAAGTCGAAGTTCATGCCGTACAGGCTACCGATGAGGGTAGGCGGCAGGAAGATGATGTTGATGACCGTGAAAATCTTGATGATACGGTTCTGCTCGATGTTTACCAAACCGAGGAAGGTATCTTGGAGGTAGTCCAGACGGTCAAAACCGAAACGCGTATAATCGAAGAGCGAGTTGATATCCTTGATGATCATCGACAGGCGCGGGTAGAGTTCTTCGGGGAAGAAATCGCACTTGAGGATATTGGAGATAACCCGTTGCTTATCCATGATGTTCTGTCGGATGATGGTCACTTTTTCCTGCAAGTCTTTGATCTGTACGAGCAAGTCTTCATCCACGTGGTCCGACTCGGCGTTAATCTGTTGGGAGAGTGCGGTAATCATGTCCGTCGTGTCCTCAATCAAGTCGGCATCCTTCTCCACACGGGTCTCGAACAAGGCCACCAACACGTGATAGCCTGTCGGGAAATTGCGGGTGTTGACAAACACTTTCTTGAAGGTCTCGTTGAATGTGTCCAGTTCGTTGTCGCGGATGGATACCAGAATGCCGTTTTTGAGGATGAAGTTAACCGGCTCCATCTCGAAGTTGTTCTTGAGGAAGTTGGAGTTGGCCACTATCGAATCGTCCGTCTGGATATAACGGGACGAGAGCTCGATCTCTTCCATTTCCTCATCCTCCTGAATGTCAATCTTTAGAAAACCCTCCAAGGTGTCCTCCGTCTTGTCGGATACGTCGAGCAGGTCAATCCAGATGATATCTTTCTTGTCGAGTTCCTTGAGCGCGGAGATGGTACGTGCTACCTTTATTTTCTCCTTATCTTTATAGAATATCTTGATTTCAGACATGGTTGTTAGCAATTAAATGGGTTAGTTCAATAAACTGTTCAACGGTCAGCTGTTCGGGGCGCATGGTGAAAATCTCTTCTTCGAGGACGGGATTACCCTTTCCTACCAGCTGTTGAAGAGAATTGCGCATCTGTTTTCGCCGCTGGTTGAAGGCAGTCTTCACTATCGTTTTGAAGAGCGCTTCGTCGCAGTCCAACCGTCGTCGCTTGTTGCGCGTCATGCGGATGACCGCCGACTTGACCTTGGGAGGCGGGTTGAACACATGTTCGTCCACCGTAAACAGATATTCTATATCGTAATAGGCCTGCAGAAGCACGGACAGGATGCCGTACGCCTTCTTGCCGGGCTTGGAGGCGATACGCTCCGCCACCTCCTTTTGAATCATGCCCGAGCATACGGGGATACGGTCCTTATGGTCCAGTACTTTGAAGAAAATCTGGCTGGATATGTTATATGGATAATTGCCGATGACGTTGAACTCGCCTTCCGGAATGAGGCTGTCAAGGTCAATCTTGAGAAAATCGCCCTCCACGAGGTCCAGTTCGGGATACCACTCGCGCAGATAGGCGACGGACTCGCGGTCCAGCTCGATTGCCGTGAGCCGGATGTCAGGGTTTTGGAGTAAGAATTGGGTAAGCACACCCATGCCCGGACCGATCTCAATGGTTCGGCCCGAAGTGAGGGTTTCAGCAATCTTCCGGGCGACACTCAGGTCCGTCAAGAAGTGCTGCCCGAGAAACTTCTTTGCTCGTACGGTGTACTCGCACGATTGATTCTTTGCTCGTACTTGCTGCATTCTCCGCGTGATAATCGTCCATATAATAGTCGTTTTAGTTAAAAAATTTGCGCAAATGGTAAATAAAATGACATTTTATTTGCACGTTTCAAATATTTTTTGTACCTTTGTGCGCAAATTGCAAAAACGGGCATTTGGCGGTGCCTTTCGCTTTTGCGGCTGCAAAAGTACTACTTTTTTTTGACATGAGCAAAATTTTTATAAACTTTTTAACAAAAATAATAGATTTTTTATACCGTCCGTTCAATAAATGGGTGTCCGAGCAGGTATTTAGGTACGCTGTTTGCGGCGGCGGGAACTTGGTATTGGACTGGCTGTTATACTTTGTTACGTACAATTATGTGGTGGGACATGACAATGTGTATCTTGCTCTTTCGTCTCTCGATATCCAACTCTGTCTCACTCCCCATATCGCCGCCCTGTGCATCGTCTTCCCCATTACGCTGCTGACGGGCTTCTGGTTGCAGAAAAACGTGACTTTCACGCATGCCGACACACCCGGCGCACTCCAGTTATGGCGGTATATACTCATAGTGGCGCTCAATTTGGCAATCAACTATTACGGACTCAAACTGTGCGTGGAGACACTCGGATGGTATCCGACGCCGAGCAAGATAGTGATTACCCTCATCACGGTTGTGGTCAGCTATGCAGGTCAGAAATATTATACATTTAAAATAAATAACCCTTAAAATTGTAATTCTATGTTGTACACTCTATGCTCTGAGCTTCACACGGAAGTATCTGACATGCCTTTCACTGTGTCAGAAGAGTTTATTGAAGAAAACCAAGTTGTAGCTATTTTGTCCGGTGGCACCGAGGCTAAGTTCCTCGAACTGCTGGTGGACAAGAAAATCGATTTGAAACGTCCTATCTACCTCATGGTCAGCGGATATAGCAATTCGATGCCGGCGGCATTGGAGATCCTGAGTTACATCATCCAGCGCAAAGGTGTTGCCAAAATCATGCAGCACCCCACGGACATCATTTTCCCGGACAGCAGCGAAATGGCTTCGCTGACCCGTACGCCGCTGGAGAAAGTGCTCAAGAACGACACCAAGCAGCGTCTGGGTGTGGTTGGTAAGCCGTCCGACTGGCTGATTGCCTCGCAGGTGGACTACAAGGAGGTGGAAAAAAAACTGAATTTTGAGCTGGTGGATATTCCCATCGAGGAATTGACCGGCATAGGCGAGGTGGACCCGGGCATGAAGGGTGCCGAGGCTATCTACGACCGTCTCAAAGAGATTATCGCCAAGCATAAACTGGACGGCATCACGCTCCGTTGCTTCGATGTATTCAAGGTCTGCAAGAACACGGCCTGTCTGGCTGTCAGCAAGCTGAATGACGAAGGTATTCCTGCCGCTTGCGAGAGCGATATACCCGTGCTGCTGACCATGATGATCTGCAAGAAGATGACGGGCGAGATCGGTTGGATGGGCAGTCCTGCGCGCGTACAGCACGACGGACAGATCCTGCTGGCCAAGTGTACCATCGCGCTCAAGATGACCAACAAGCATGAGTTCACCACCCATTTTGAGTCGGGCATCGGCGTAGCCATCCACGGAGAAGTGGAGCCGGGTGAATACACGCTTGCCAAACTGAGCCATGACATGAAGCGTCTGCTGGCGGTCAACGTCAAAGTGACCCGCTGCCAGTATGAGCAGAACATGTGCCGTACGCAGATTTGGATCCAAACGACGCCGATTGTCAGCCAGTACCTGCTGACCGCGCCGCTGTCGGATCACCATGTGCTCATCAAGGGTCATCACGCCGCTAAGTTCTGGAGAGAATAATGGACAAACCGTTTCGTTTGGGAGTAGTGGGTCGGCCGTCCGACTGGCTGATTGCCTCGCAAGTGGACTACGACGCCGTCTTGGCGCGGATGAACTGCCAATTGGTGGATATACCGATTGACGAGATGCTTTCCTTGGGCGAGGTGGACCCGGGCATGAAAGGTGCCGAGGCGGTCTATGACCGGCTCAAGGAGATAGTGGACCGCTATGACCTGCAGGGCGTCACCTTGCGTTGTTTCGATCTGCTCAAGACGGTCAAGAACACCGGTTGTATAGCCCTCAGCAAACTGAATGACGAGGGCATCCCTGCCGCGTGCGAGGGGGACATACCGACCCTGCTGACGATGGTGTTGTGCAAGCGCCTGACGGGCGAGTACTGCTTTCAGGTCAATCCGGCGCGCATACAGCCGGACGGGCAGATACTCTTTGCTCATTGTACCCTGCCGCTCAAGATGACCGACAAGCATGAGTACACCACCCATTTCGAGTCGGGCATCGGCGTGGCCATCCACGGCGAACTGCCATTGGGCGACTACACGCTGGTCAAGATGAGCGGGGATATGAACCGCCTCTTGGCCGAGGACGTGCAGCTCATCCGTTGCCAGTACGAACCCAACCTCTGCCGTACGCAGGTGTGGATTCAAGCCGATCCGGTGGTCAGCCATTATTTCGTGACCAATCCCATCGCCAACCATCATGTCCTCATCCGCGGACATCATGCCGCGAAATTCAAATCATAAATAATAAATCATCAATTATAAATCATAAATTAAAAAATTTAAAATTATGGTAAGTTTTAAGGAATTAGGCCTTGTGAACACCCGTGAGATGTTTGCGAAGGCAATCAAGGGTGGCTATGCTATCCCGGCATTCAACTTCAACAACATGGAACAGTTGCAGGCTATCGTCAAGGCATGTGCCGAGACCAAGAGCCCGGTGATCCTTCAGGTATCGAAGGGTGCGCGTAACTACGCTAACCAGACCCTGCTGCGTTATATGGCACAAGGTGCTGTAGAATATGCCAAGGAGCTCGGTTGGGAGCATCCGCAGATCTGTCTGCATTTGGACCACGGAGACAGCTTCGAACTCTGCAAATCCTGCGTGGACTTCGGTTTCTCGAGCGTGATGATTGACGCTTCGCATCTGCCTTATGAGGAGAATATCGCCCTGACCAAGAAAGTGGTTGACTATGCACATCAGTATGATGTAACCGTTGAGGCTGAGCTCGGTGTATTGGCCGGTGTTGAGGACGAGGTATCGTCTGCCGTAAGCCACTATACGAAACCCGAAGAGGTCGTTGATTTCGCTACCCGTACGGGCTGCGACAGCTTGGCTATCTCCATCGGTACCAGCCACGGCGCATACAAATTCACCCCGGAGCAGTGTACCCGTGACCCGAAGACCGGCAAGCTCGTTCCTCCTCCATTGGCATTCGACGTGCTCGACGCTATTATGGAGCAGCTGCCCGGCTTCCCCATCGTGCTGCACGGTTCGTCGTCCGTTCCGCAGGAGTACGTGGATATGATCAACGCTACCGGCGGCAAGCTGCCCGATGCAGTGGGTATTCCTGAGGAGCAGCTCCGCAAGGCTGCCAAGAGCGCCGTTTGCAAGATCAACATCGACTCCGACAGCCGTCTGGCCTTCACCGCTGCGGTTCGTAAGGTGTTCGCAGAGAAACCGGGTGAGTTCGATCCGCGTAAGTACTGCGGTCCGGCTCGTGACCTGATGGAGGAGCTCTACAAGCACAAAATCATCAACGTACTCGGTTCCAACGGAAAAGCTGAGTAAGTATGGCACTTCCTTTCATGTCGGCTGAACAAGCAGCCGAATTGATTCAACATGGTGACGTCTTGGGTATGGGTGGTTTTACCGCCACCGGTGTGCCCAAGGCGGTTCCTTTTGCCTTGGCGCAGCGTGCGGAGCGTCTGCACGCCGAGGGCAAGCCTTTCCGCGTAGGTCTGGAGACCGGTGCGTCCATGGGTGACAGTTGTGACGGTGCCTTGGCACGCGCGCACGCTGTCGAGTTCCGTACGCCCTACCAGTCCAACAAGTCCATGCGCGACGAGATTAACGCCGAGGGAACGCACTATTTCGACATGCACCTGAGTCATATGGCGCAGGACATCCGGTATGGTTTCCTTCCCAAACCAAAATGGGCGATTATCGAGGCTTCGTACGTAGGTGAGGACGGTACTATCGTGCCGGCTGCCGGTATCGGTATCATGCCGACTATCTGCAATCAGGCGGATAAGATCATCGTCGAGCTCAATGAGATGTTCCCTGCTGCCATGCGCGGCATGCACGATCTCTACGAGCCGCTTGACCCGCCCTACCGCAAGGAGATACCTATCTACAAACCCTCCGACCGCTGCGGCTCGGACCATCTCAAGGTGGACCCGGCGAAGATTGCGGCCGTTGTGAAGACCAACCGTCCGAACGAGATTCCCGCCTTCACGCCGGTGGACGCTACCACCGCCAAGATCGGTGAGAACGTGGCCCTCTTCCTCGAGAAGGAGATGCACGAGGGACGTATCCCTGCCACCTTCCTGCCCATCCAGAGCGGTGTGGGCAACGTGGCCAACGCCGTGCTCGGCGAACTGGGCAAGAACCCGCATATCCCGCCCTTTGAGATGTACTCGGAGGTGATCCAAGATTCCGTGGTGGACCTCATCAAGGCCGGCCATTGCAAGTTCGCTTCCGGCTGCTCGCTGCGGCTCGTGGAGAGCAAGATGGCGGAGGTGCTGGCGGACCTCGATTTCTACCGCGACAAGCTGCTGCTTCGTCCGCAGGAGACATCGAACAGCCCAGAGGTGGCACGTCGTCTGGGTATCATTGCCATCAATACCGCCCTCGAAGCGGACATCTATGGCAATGTCAACTCCACGCACGTCACGGGTACGAAGATGATGAACGGTATCGGCGGCAGCGGCGATTTCGCACGCAATGCCTATATCTCCATCTTCACCACCGCTTCGACGGCGAAGAACGGCGCTATATCGTCCATCGTGCCGATGGTCACCCACCTCGACCACTCCGAGCACTCCGTCAAGGTCCTCGTGACCGAACAGGGTGTGGCGGACTTGCGCGGCAAGAGCCCGCGTCAGCGTGCCGAGGAGATCATCAGTAATTGTGTCGCTCCCGAGTACCGCGAGATGCTCCGCGATTATCTCAAGTACGCCAAGCACGGACAGACCCAGCATAATCTCTCACTCGCATTCGCTATGCATGAGGAGTTCCTCAAGTCCGGCGACATGCGGAATACGAAATGGGAGAACTACTTGCGTTAATCGTACATCGTCAAAGTCAAATCGTAAATGATTTCATGTATCCTCAGCAAGTAATTGATGCGCTGCGTCATGTGCGGTACCCCGGGACGGGGAAAGATCTGATAGAGAGCGGGATGCTCGAAGACGATATTCGCATATCGGGATTCGAGGTCTCGTTCTCCCTTATCTTCCAGAAGGATAACGACCCGTTCATGAAATCGGTGGTCAAGGCCGCCGAGGTGGCGCTGCAGACCTATATCGACCCGAATGTCGCGGCGAACATTCATCCGAAATTCGTTAAATCGTCAATCAATCGTCAATCGTCAATCGTCCAATCGTCAATCAAAGCGAAGCACGTCATCGCCATTCACAGTGGCAAGGGCGGGGTGGGTAAATCGACCGTGACGGCCAATCTGGCGGTGGCACTGGCGCAGGCCGGTTACCGCGTCGGACTGCTCGATGCGGACATACATGGGCCCTCTATACCCAAGATGTTCGCCACCGAGGACTGCCGGCCCGTGTCGGTGGAGGAGGACGGACGCACGCTCATCGAACCCATCGAGCAGTACGGCGTCAAGATGCTCTCCATCGGCTTCTTCGTCAATCCCGAGAGTGCCGTCATCTGGCGGGGAGGTATGGCGTCCAATGCTATCAAGCAGCTCATCGAAGATGCCCATTGGGGCGAACTGGACTATTTCCTCATCGACCTGCCGCCCGGCACGAGCGACATCCATCTGACCCTTATCTCCGCCCTCCGCCTGACGGGGGTTATCGTCGTCACCACGCCGCAGCCCGTGGCGCTTGTCGATGCGCGCAAGGGCGTGGAGATGTTCCGCAACGAGAAAGTGAACGTGCCCATCCTCGGCCTCATTGAGAACATGGCATGGTTCACGCCGGCCGAACTGCCCGAAAACAAGTATTATATCTTCGGACGTGACGGAGGCAAGGCGCTTGCGGAGGAACTGCATATCCCGCTTTTGGGCCAGATACCGCTCGTACAGTCCATCCGCGAGGGTGGCGACAACGGCGTACCCATCGCCCTCCAAGCAGGCCATCCCGCCGCCGCGGCGTTTATGCAAATAACAGGCAAGCTGACATCTGAATGCTGAAAGCTGACTATGTCCCGAACCGCCGAATTAGGAACCGAACCCGTACATAAACTTCTCTGGAAGTACGCGCTGCCTGCCATCATCGCCATGACGGCCACTTCGCTGTACAACATTGTTGATAGCATCTATATCGGCCATGGCTGCGGCGCGTTGGCATTGGGCGCTTTGACGGTGGCCAAGCCCTTCATGGATATCTGTGCGGCCTTCGGCAGCCTCGTCGGCGTCGGCGCTTCCTCCCTCTTGGCTATTTACCTCGGCGAGAAGGACTATGACCGGGCCAACCGGGTGCTGGGCAACGTCATTGTGATGAATGTCATCCTGTCGGCGCTCGTCATGGCGGTCGGTCTCATCTGGCTCGATCCTATCCTCATGGCGTTCGGCGCCAGTGAGGACACCTTATTATACGCGCGCGAGTATATGCAGATCATCCTCTATGGCAATGTGCTCACGCATATCTATTTCGGCCTCAACGCCATGCTCCGTTCGGCTGGACATCCGCGCTTCTCCATGACGGCCACCATCGTGGCGGTGACCATCAATATCATCCTCGATCCCATCTTCATTTTCGGCCTTGATATGGGTGTCCGTGGTGCCGCTTTGGCGACGGTCATCAGTCAGGCGGTGGCGGTGGTCTGGCAGTTCACCAAGTTCATGGACCGTAACGAATTAGTCCGGTTTCATCGGGGAATTTGGCGGCTCAACCGGCATATTACCTTCCGCGCGTTGGCCATCGGTATGTCGCCTTTCTTGTATAATATCGCCCATTGTATCGTGGTCATCATCATCAATAACCAGCTCAAGACTTTCGGCGGCGATATGGCGATTGCGTCCTATGGTGTCATCAACCGTCTCACCTTCGTTTTTGCCATGATGGTGATGGGCCTCAATCAGGGCATGCAGCCGATAGCCGGTTATAACTACGGCGCCAAGCAGTACGACCGCATGCTCCGTTCGTTCTATCTCACCAGCCTCTATGCCACCGGCGTGATGGGCGTCGTCTTCCTGCTCGGCGAGTGCTGTCCGCGGCTGATTACGCAGATGTTCACCCACGACCCTGTGCTCATCGACCTCACCATCCGGCCCATGCGTATCATCTGCTCCACCATGCTCATCATCGGTTTCCAGATGGTCACGGGCAATCTCTTCACCTCGATAGGCAAGGCGGGCAAGGCCATTTTCCTCAGCCTCACCCGTCAGGTCCTCTATCTCATTCCGCTGACGCTCCTTCTCCCGATGGCTTTCGCCGACCCGCTGGACGGCGTCTGGTGGTCCATCCCTCTCAGTGACGCCCTTTCTGCCGTCACTGCCGTCATCGTCCTCTTGGCCTCCCGCCGCAAACTCCACATGGACTGATCCCGGTCCGCCTTCTTTCGTCCATTGCCCGGCATACATTTTATTTGATAATTTGTCTGAAACTCTTGACAATTCGTCCGAAACGCTTGACAATTTGTCTTTTTATTTGCATATATGAAAAATTTTATGTAATTTTGCAGCGGAATTCCGAAATTGCATAAAAATATTCCGCATAATGGCACAACAAGTTTACATTCCTCGTCGCTTGGAGGCGGACGAGTACACCTATCGTTCGCCGGGCTGTTGTGTATGGTGGAGATTTCGAAAATACAGCAGGAGATATATGGTTGTTACGATATGACCATGTAGAAAAACTGTTTGAATCGTGCCCTTGCGGCTAAGAACGGGAAAGAAGCTGGAGTAAAAGCTGAATGCTGACAGCTGATAATTGAAAGCTCAAAAAAACGTCCTTTCGGGGGCGTTTTTTTGCACCAAATCGTACTGCCCCCAAATACCCCGAAATCAAAAAATACACATAAATGTGTAAAAATTGACACAAATGTTTGCTCACGTCATTTTTTTTTTGTACCTTTGCAGCCAAAATCTATTGTACAATATGAAAGGAATTATTTTAGCAGGAGGAAGTGCAACAAGGTTGTACCCTTTGAGTAAGGCAATCAGCAAACAAATCATGCCGGTGTACGACAAGCCGATGATTTACTATCCGCTGTCGGCGTTGATGCTGGCCGGCATCCGCGAGGTGCTCATCATCAGCACGCCGCGTGACCTGCCCATGTTTGAGGAGCTGTTGGGCGACGGCAGCCGCATCGGCATGCAGTTCTCCTACAAGGTGCAGTTGGTGCCGAACGGACTGGCGCAGGCCTTTGTGCTCGGCCGCGAGTTCCTCAACGGCGAACCGGGTTGCCTCATCCTCGGCGATAACATGTTCTACGGCCAGCATTTCGGTCATATGCTGAAGGACGCAGTGGCTTCGGCGCAGGAAGGCGGCGCGTGCATTTTCGGTTACGAGGTGGCTGACCCGCGTGCGTACGGCGTGGTGGAGTTTGACGAGAACGGCAAGGTGCTGAGCCTCGAAGAGAAACCCGCCGAGCCGAAGAGCAATTATGCGGTGCCGGGACTCTATTTCTATGACGAGACGGTATGCGACAAAGCGGCGAACCTGCAGCCCAGTGCGCGCGGCGAATACGAGATAACCGACCTCAACAAGCTCTATCTGGCCGAAGGCACGCTCAAGGTGAAACTGTTCAGCCGCGGATTCGCATGGCTCGACACCGGTAACTGCGACAGCCTCTTGGAGGCCGGCAATTTCATTGCCACCATCCAGAACCGGCAGGGCTTCTACGTCAGCTGCATCGAGGAGATAGCATGGCGTAACGGATGGATTAGCACCGAGCAGCTCGCCGCATTGGGCAAGGAGATGAAGACCAATTATGGTCGCTACCTTGAAAGGTTAGCGGCGTTAAAACGTTAACATGTCAAAATGGTTTTTCTGCGAAAAACGTTAAATAGGTATCGGGCGTTGGTGATGGCATTGCTTCTTTTGCCTTTCGCCTTTTGCCTTTCGCCATTAAGTGCGCATGAGCATTACGTCGTGCGCCATTACTCCATCAAGGACGGCCTGAGCCGGAATACGGTCATGGCTATCCTGCAGGACCATCAGGGCTTTATGTGGTTCGGTACGTGGGACGGTCTGAACCGCTTCGACGGCTATACGTTCACGGTCTATAAGGCGATGCACGAGGGCGTGGAGACGCGCGCCAACAACCGCGTGGAACTCATCTACGAGGATGACGAGGAGCAGATTTGGTGGCAGACCTACGACGGGCATTACTACCGCTTGGACGCGGCGCGCAAGACAACGACCGAACAGTTCTACGAGGACCTGCCGGAAGAGATGGCGGAGAAGATAGCCGAACGGGAGAAGAATGCGAAAGTCGATTCGCGCGGCGTCATCTGGCAGGCGGACAACCGGACCGGTATCCAGCGATACCGCAACGGTCAGTGGAAACGGTTCACTCCCCCTCTGGACAGCCGTTATGCGGGCCTGCTGCGCGAGCATTTCTTCATTCTGGAGGACAATCAGGGACGCACATGGGTCAACCCCACCGGCGGCGGTTGGAGCTATTACGACTACGACAAGGACGAGCTGGTCTTTCCGGTGAAGGGCCTGACCAACATGATCCACACCGCCTATTTCGACCGCGAGGGACAGATGTGGGTGGCGACCTACGACGGCGGTGTCGATTGCGTGAACATGGACCCGATGCCCTACCAGCTGCACGACATGCGCTCGGCCGAGACGGCGAACGGCGAAGTGAGGGCCTTCGTCCGCACACGCGACAACCGGATGCTGACTCTGCTGAAAACCTACAATGCCTACTGCGGCTTGGAGAGTTCGCACGGACTGCTGTACGGCTACAAAGGGAAGGGACTATGGATGATTCCTTCGAAAGGCATCGTGCCGGCCAAGCGTATCCCTACCAGCCATTCGGACATCTATGATGTGGAGGAAGGCGAAGACGGCACGCTGTATGTCGCCACCTACGGAGGCGGCGTGAACATCCTCCGCTGGAACGATGCCAAAGGCACATGGGATGCGCCGATAGTGGTCGGCGACGGTCTCAAGGTGCGCGACATCGAACTGGTGGACAGCACATTGTGGTGCGGCACAACGAAGGGCATTGCGAAAATAGAGTTGTGCCATCAAGACTACACCCTGCTGCCGAGCTATGACATCCGCGCGGTGCGCTACAGTCACGGACGGATGTTCTTCGGTTCGTTCGGCGGCGGCCTCTTGGCCATCGACCCGAAGGACACGGCCATGGCCATTATACGCGTCGAGACCTTCCATGACATCATTCTGGGCATGGCGGCCGACAGCGCCAACCTGTGGTACTGCTCGGAGAGCGATATCTCCCAACTGAACTTGGAGACGGGCATGCTTTATTTCTACGACGCGCTGGACAGCGACCCCAACGCCTGCTTTACCGAGGCGGAGGCGATGGTGACGCCCGAAGGGACCATCCTGTTCGGTTATTCGAACGGCTACGTCTCCTTGGAGCCCTCCCTCATCCAGCGTTCGGAGGCGGTGCCGCCGGTCTATATCACCCGCATTGAGACGCAGGACACCGAGCTGACGGGGGACACGGTCATTCTGCCCAACGGCGCCACGGTCACCTTCACCTATGTGGCCCTCGATTATATCGGCGCGGACAAAATCGTCTATTCGTACCGGATGGACGGCATCGACAACGGCTGGAGCCATCTGTCCGACCAGCGCCGCGTGACCTACAGCAATCTGCAGCACGGCACCTATATCTTTCACGTCCGCTCCACCAACCGCGAGGGCGCCGAGGTGGATAACGAGACCCGGCTGACGGTCATCGTCGAGCGTCCGTTATGGCTCAGCTGGTGGGCCATAACGCTATACACGATCGGCGTGCTGCTGCTCATTTCGCTGTGCATCTACGCCATGGGCATTTATAACGAGCTGCGGCAGAAAGTGAAAGTGGAGCAGCAGGTGACGGACATCAAGCTGCGCTTCTTCACCAATATCAGCCATGAGCTGCGTACGCCGCTGACGCTCATCGTCGGGCCGGTGGAGAATATCCTGCAGTCGGAGCGCATATCGCCGGCCGTCCGCAGTCAGCTGGAGATCGTGCTGAGCAACAGCCGCCGCATGCTGCGGATGGTGAACCAGCTGCTGGAGTTCCGCAAGGTGCAGAACCAGAAGATGAAACTCAAAGTGCAACCGACCCTGCTGAGCGAACTGGTGAACGAGACCTGCTCCAATTTCCAGAAAGAGGCCTACGACAAGCATATTCATTTCACGATAGAGAACAAGGCTGAGGACTCGACCGTCTGGGTGGATCGCGCGCGCATGGATACCATCCTCTGGAACCTGCTTAGCAATGCGTTCAAGTTCACGCCGGCCGGCAAGAACATCCGCGTCATCATCGACTCCAAGCCGGGCTTCGTCACGCTCGCCGTGCAGGACGAGGGCATCGGCATCGCGCCGGAGAAGCAGAGCATGCTCTTCGAGCGCTTCTCCAGCAATAACGAACTGAACTCGAACAACAGCACCGGTACCGGCATCGGCATGAACCTGACCAAGGAACTGGTGGACCTGCACCACGGTTATATCGAGGTGGACAGCGCGGTGGGCGAAGGAACGACCATCACCATCATGCTCCATACAGGCAAGGAGCATTTCGATGCGGACGTGGAGTACCTGACCGACGAGCACGATATACCGGCACGGCAGGAACCCGGCATGGTGGATAAGATGGAGCAGCTGACGGAGGAACAGCCGGACAACCGCCGGACGATACTGGTGGTGGATGACAACCCCGACATGCTCCAGTTCCTCGCCGGCATCTTCAGCCATGAGTACAACGTGGAGACGGCCGCGGACGGCGAAGAGGCCGAGCATATCGTCACCGCCAAGCGCATTGACCTCGTCATCACCGACCTGATGATGCCCAAGGTGGACGGTCTGGAACTGACGCAGTACATCAAGCAGCACCCCGAAACGGACAACATACCCGTTATCCTGCTGACCGCCAAGACGGCCATCGAGAGCCGCCTGCAGGCCCTGCAGTACGGCGCGGACGACTATATGACCAAGCCCTTCGAGCCCGAGTACATCCGTGCCCGCGTGCAGAATATCCTCGCGCAGCGTGTCCATCTGGAGCACAGTTACCGTGAGCGATTGATGCGCTTGGAGCCGGAGAGTGTTGACGACGGCATGCAGGGCGATACCTTCCTCGCCAAGCTGCTGGACATCATGGACCGGCAGATGGACAACAACACGCTGACGGTTGACGAACTGGTGGAGGAGATGAATATGGGCCGCACCGTCTTCTTCAACAAACTGAAGAGCATGACGGGCCTCAGTCCGGTGGAGTTCATCCGCGAGATGCGTATCAAGCGCGCCGCACAACTGCTGGAGGACCGCAAGTACAACATCACCGAGGTCACCTACATGGTCGGCATGAACGACAGCCGCTATTTCTCCAAGTGCTTCAAGAACACCTACGGCATCACGCCGAGCGAGTACCGCAAGCAGCGATTGAAAGAATGAAGGTATTAGGGGTTATGGGTTACCGGTTACGG